>Ga0255752_10003239_pt1 | contig 17184 bp, 17 predicted proteins | sample 011ome_25_FD_179952 | JGI IMG/M metagenome (GOLD analysis project Ga0255752, IMG submission 179952) | Coastal salt marsh microbial communities from the Groves Creek Marsh, Skidaway Island, Georgia - 011512CT metaG (version 2) | ecosystem: Environmental > Aquatic > Marine > Intertidal zone >... | reverse complement strand
TCCCGACAATGGCGACTTCCTCACTACCAAATTCTGCGAAACCAGCGGTTGCCAGCTGACAAGTAATAATGAAAAAAATCGCCTTTCTCGCGTCAACCTGAGCAACAGCGAATAACCCAGCGAATAGCGCCATTCCTCCTAATAATGTACTAAGCGGAAGACCGGTTTCATCTCCAATAGTTCCGAGCAACGACTCAAGCATGGTTACTTGAAAAACAACAACACCAGCAAATACATTCAGTGGCAACGTTTGGATGAGACGGACGCTCCAGCTATGGAATGGAGGAACACCTATTACAATCAAAGCCCAAAAAATTGTCCCGATTGAAAATTGGCTTTCTGCCAGACTAAGGTCGCAAGCAAACGCAGAAACTAAAGAACAAAAAACACCAAGAACTAGCGCCCTTTTCTTCTCAATTTCGCCTAACAGCGAGGGCGCGAGAGTCAGCACTGCAATAATTGGAGCATAGGGCAAAAAGGTAGCGCTCAGAAAAGGTGCCGCTGCCGCTAAAGCAATCAAAGCGCAGATAGAGAACAAGTCCTTTCGCGAAGCATCGCGAGCAGATGACAACGCGAGTATAACTACGCCGGTAGCGAGCGCGGCAAAAGCAATTAAATTCGCCGATAATCGAGGGTCAGTGGAATTAATTGACCAATGGAGACCGCTTTCTAAAACGACTCCGCCCCCTGCTACTAACGCAGCAATCACCGTAAACATCATCGAATTACGTCGGGCGGCGATAAAGTCAATCGCCGCGACTGGGGACAGAGCTGCGATAACCATAATCGTAACTAAAATCATGATATAGATTTCATTTGCCATTTTTGTCTACCTCTACAACGCCTGAAATCCATTTAGAAGGCATTAGTAGTGAATCTGCTATAAGACCCGATATGCGATTCTCTATTCTTTCTAAACTGCACATGAGTCGTTGAACATTTCCGACTACCTGATGCCTGAGAATTGCATCAAGTCCCCCGCGCTCAAGCGCATGGCGATAAAACATTCTCGGTATCACTAAATACCAGTGGTCTTTCCCAGCGACCTCGGGACTAACGTGATGGCCAAGCATTTGTTCGAGATGTGACCTATCATGAAGTAAGCTCGGTGCACGTAGAATCTGCAAGGTGCGATAACCCGCATGACCAATACAATGGATTAGCGCGATAGTATGAAATCCAGCTCCAATCTCTATAAAAATCAGACCTGTTTGGGTGATAGAGCCATACGCCAAACGACTCTTGATGTCAGATTTTACACTTTGGACTGTAGCGCCATGGATAGCTGTCAACAATCCTAGAATTATGGTTACGCCACTTATCCATACGGAGCCTGGATAGAGAGCAGCCGTACGTAAAAGTAACACCGGACCGAGATGAACTGAGAGCGCTCCATAGAAAATTGCGCTTGAGGGTGTAGGGCCTTCCATTGCCCTCGGCAGCCAGCCTGAGAATGGCACTTGAGCAGATTTACCTGCTGCGGCAAGTAGGAGCCCGAATGCGGCCAGCGCAGATAAACTCGATGCATGAACATCATACGCATCATTACCAATTGCGTTAGTAATCTCAGAAAAGCCCGTCGTTCCAAAGATGCTATGCAAAGATAGCGCTGCAATAAGCAGTCCTACGTCACAACTTCGATATGTCGCAAACGCGCGTAGCGCATTTCGAATGGGTTTTGGCCTTCGATTGAAAAAGGCAATTAGAAGTGTCGAGCTAACACCAACTAATTCCCAGCCAACAATAAGTACATCAACACTGCCAGCAAAAGATACTAAACTTAACCCTAACACGAATAGCATGAGAAGCGCGTAGAATCGATGAAATCCTGCTTCCCGATGCAAGTATCTCCTCGAGAATGCCGAGACCAAAGCGACCATGCCAATGCTAAAAACCCCGTAAACGACAGCAGGCACATCTAGCTGAAAGAGAATCTTAAACTGCGTTTCTCCATAACCAAACCACGCACCGTCTTCAATAAAGATTGGTCCCGTTCCAACGAGACTTCGAGCTGCAATCAGTACAACACCCATTAAAAAGTTTATAAAAAGTGCGATCCGTACAACGCTATAGGTCCATACCTCAGAAACCCGAATCCCAAAAAAATGCGGAATCAATAACACTACCATTGCGCAGCAAAATAGCAGTGGTATCGTCGTTACCGCTATCGTGATTATAAATGAGAGGTTACTAGACAGCATGGCTAATCACCCCGTTAATTCGCGCGATATCTAAGTGTTTTCGATGCCCTGCATACCAATCCATAGATGTCGTTACAGTCGGAAGTGTTTGTTGCTGGGGAATAAACGGACAAAACTCGGTCCCTTCAAATACCTGCATCTCTCTAGTTTCGGGATCTACATTAACTAACTGAACCCATCCATTTAAGACGAGTTGTGCAACACCTGGATACTTCTCGACGATAGATATCAGATTCTTGACCGTGGCCTCAACAATAATAAGCAATCGCATCGGCTCATGAATTTCAACCATTTGCCATGGCAAACCTGTACGCAAATCTGAGGCATGCCCATCCATTACCCCTATCAGACCTGTAATGTTATGAGGAAGCTTAGTGCCGCAGCCGTAACCATCGGGATCAATGAAACTAAAATAGTATTCCAAGCTGATACCAGCCCCTACGGGGCCCGCTGCAGCGAGAAGCGGTCCAAGCGCTTCACCATTTTTGTCCGTTTCAGGATCGTAAGAAATTAGGAATGCCCGTCGATCAAGGAACAGTCCGCGCGATGCCTCGCGACGACCAATCACGCATACGGCATTCGAGGCATGTCCGTATTCCGGCCTCGGTTGGCCAAGATCGGCCGCATGCTCTTCGGCATGATAAAGCGCGTCCTTGATCTGAAGTGAGCGAGGTGCGGATTCGAAGCGACGACAGCGTTCGTGTGCATCACGCTGACATGCAAGGGCGAATAGCTCACGAAGCTCTTTAAATTCGCCCAAGATGGCCTGCGGCACTAGATCAGTGTCGTAGTAAAGCATAGAGTCGTCGCAGGTATTATGATATGCACCGACAAAATGTGTACTCAAAGGTATTTCTATACCTTTATTCAATAAAGATTTACGAACGTCAGAATGATTGGCCATCGCTGCAAAGGCACGCGCATTGGGGCCTCCGCGACCGCCTCCCGTAGCACCACAATCGTGAGCAGCTTCATGAGGGTTGTTTAAGCTAGAAGAACCGTGTCCAACAATCATTACAATATCGGCAAATTTTTTCCTCAACCCCATAGTCGATAGCACACCGAAAACGATGTCAGTCATTTCCTCTATAGAATAGCCAAGTCGGAGACCCGAGGCCGGATCATTTTCACCCTTGTATTCAATACGCAATCGCGTCGCTGGTCTTTTAATTCCAATCAATTGAATGCGATGTGCTATTCCGGAGAAGACCCTTGGGAATACTGCTAAACCGACTAAGGGTAAGATTTTTAAAGTGCCTACGCTCAGAGCCCATAAGCCACCAAAAAAGACACTATCGCGAACAGTACTTGTAATTTTACTAAATCGACCGCGCCAATTTTTAGAACGAGAATAGGTTGAGACTCCAAACTCGTCCAAAGAGAGTTCTTCAATCAAATGTTTTGGCTTAACAACGACAGGGCAAAGCGGGCGCTCGCGGAGATCATCAAGGCCTCGGTAAGACATAGCAACGCCAAAGAAACCAGCGAAACCATACGTTTCGCTTTGGGGCTCCAACTCCTCTAAGTGACGCCGTAAAGACTCCTCCCGCTCATCCATGCAAAACACTGCTTGTACTCTCGGACGCGATTGAGACGCTGAAAGTTTCTGGTTGGCCGCTAGGGCATTTAAAACTCGGTCTCGAAAATTCAGCTCGTACGCTTTATGAAGTAAGCTACGCCGCTTTCTACTGTCAAACTCAGCGATCTCTTTTACTAACACCTCAATTTTTTGCTGAGATAACTGTGTTCCAACAAAACCAAGACTCTGGGCGAAAACAAATATTTCGTAAGCTAGCACCATATCTACCAAATTATCTTTAGTTATCGTTTGATCGGCATAGGAATGGGATAGACCGGTATAAGAATCAGACTCCTTAGAAGATTCAAGAACATAGTCAATCGCCAGAACTTCTAACGTGAGTTGAACAGCTAAAAAATCGGCTAGAGAAGCATTTGATGAATGTACAGGTAGGCGCTCGGGAAATTTCTCGCACTGCAGAAACATGCCTGCCCAACCTTTAAGAGCAAGCATTGTTTGCAGTATCACTTCATCCCAATGTTCTTCAGGCACAGATTGCTCTCGAAGAGCCCAAACAATAATGTCCACTGCATCGAGGTTATCTACTATTTGTTCGCTTATTTTTGCGGGTAGTTTTTTAGCCCAAGGTTCCGCCGTAAACCCCTTCTTCTTATAAAGATTTTGAAATGCTTTCAAAAACCCGAACTCTCTTTCGGGCATTGGCACAGTCGCGACGCCCTGATCTAGATAAGCACTCGCCAACCGAATAAGCATAGGCCTCGCAAGAACATCGATGTCTTTCCCAGTAATATCTAGAACGATATCTCGTTTGCGTTTTCCAACGACGCTGCCTTTTTCATTAGGCGTAGTCGCTAATACCATTACCCATAACTGACGCAATTTTTCCGTCAGTGTGGTTTTAGTATCCAGCTTTTGCAGCTCCGCAATATGATCAAGCCATATAGCCTTAGCTAGAGGAGAGACGCTAGGATGTAGATCCTTGAACGGCTCTCCTTCAGAAATAACCCACGCAATCGTCTGGGAATCAGGTAGTTCGAAAATATCTAATAATCGACGACGCCAGAGCTCTAATCGAGTGGGACCATTATTCCAGAGCTGCTCGGAAAGGCCCTCCTCCAATGCTAAAACGTTATCAATATCAGCGGTAGTAATCCTTCCTGAAGAAAGATGTTCGGCAAACGCCTGCTCTGTCTGATAGGACTCTGTTCCAAATAGAGCCGATGCTTGAGCAAGCGCTTCATCAAAAGGCAAATGCTGAAAGGCATGCAATGTATTGTGATGAACAAATGCTTGTAGGGGCGCTTGCTCTGGCAAAAAATGCGCAGCATGCTCGAGAATAGCATCAACGCGACCACGAGCATTGTTCACAGATTTAGATTCATTTACTTTCATGGCTGATCCTAAGAAGTCACGACACTGTGAGATTTCCAGCGAGTAGCTTGTGGATGTTCCGACGCTGCTTTCATCTTTTCGAGACCAACAAGACGAATTTTTGTCGCAGGTCTATCATTTATCGCAGCGTCGACGCCTGAAAGAAATGTATGATCTACTAATTTCGTATCTGAAAGATCGATGACAATGTTGGATGTCGTTAGGGGTACTTGCTCAAGCGCGGACCTAAGTTTGATCAGTGAAGGAAATGCTGCGACACCAATAACTAACAGAGTTGCAGTACTACCCTCTACCTGAACCTCCACATGTCCCTTCAATAATGCCATGGGTGAGGCGCCTCGAATGGCATGAAGTATCACTTTCAAAACAAGACCTACAGCAACACCAATGAGAAGATCAGTTGCTAAAGTAACGACAAGCGTGCTCAAAAATAAAATAAGCTGATCATTACCTATTGATTTTGCGTGGGTAATTTCACTGGGAGAAGCTAACCTTAATCCAGTAAAAACCAACATCGCACCAAGCGCAGCTAACGGAATGAGACCTAGCAATCCTGGCACGAGTGAGACAAAAAGCAGCAAAAATAACCCATGAAAGAAGTTTGCTTTCTCAGAACTGGCGCCCGCATCTACGTTTGCCTTGCTTCGCACAATTTCCGAAATCATTGGGAGACCGCCAAGCAAAGAACTCACCAAATTACCGATACCTACAGCACGAAGATCACGATTTAATTCTGCCTGTTTTCGCTCCGGATCTATGGCGTCAACGGCAACGACACTTAGTGTTGACTCAATGGTACCAACGAGCGCAAACATCACGACATACTTCAAAGAGATAGCTGAAAAAACTACTGAAAAATCTGGGAAAACAATGCTATTGAGTAGATTGCCTGGAAGCTGGACGAGATACTGAGGTCCGACTTCATAAGCGTGACCGCCAAAATAATAAGCATGAGCGGTGCCAAGATGAAAATAAGCACTTAAGGGCACTGCTACAGCGAGCACCACGAGCGGCGCTGGGATTGACTTGGCCCAATTAAAAGGCATTCGCGACCAGAGCATTAGAATAAGTAGCGACACACCACCTACTAAAAGAATTTCGGGATTCGCGTGCATAAGACTGTGAGGGATTTCACTAATGAGCTCGAATATTTCTTTGCCCTCGGGTTGCACCCCCATCATCACATGAATTTGTTTCGAGATGATAATTATGCCAATTGCAGCGAGCATGCCATGAACCACCGCGCGGGACATCGCAATACCGAGGGTTGCAACTCTAAAACTTGCAAGGATTAACTGGACAATTGCGGCAACCACCCCAACCGCCAGCGCCCGTCTATAACCCTGCTCTAAATCACCCCCACCGAGTTCTGTTACTGCACCAATCGCTATCACGATCAAACCAGCCGCCGGCCCTTTGATAGTCAAACGTGCACTACCTACCCAGGAACACAAACACCCACCGATAACTGCAGTTAGAATTCCGGCGACAGGGGGGTACCCACTTGCGATCGAAATACCGAGGCAGAGTGGCAATGCAATTAGAAAAACCATGAAACCTGCGCGAGCGTCGCGCAGAAACGAAGATCGCGACTGCGATGAGTCAACGTTAGACATAAATATTTCCTGATAACCAGTGAATACGACCCATAGAACTGCTGAACAGTTCTAGAATCGAATATCATATAAAGACAAAGATGTTGTGAGCGTTTTGTTCTAACGCCCGCTGGTTATGAAAAGAGAGGACCTGCGCGAGCTTCGGGACAGAAGTGAGGATTATGAGAGGCTACTGAGCGCCAAATACTCCAATAGAGTGCTGGTTGCTCTTGGAGAAGAAAAGACTCAGAGTATGAAACAGGGGGATCGAGGTCATCGACATCGCTGGAACCTTCACTTTCGACAAGCGAAGAATCCACAAGAGATTCGGCCTCCCCAAAAATTGACAGCTGCTCAGAGATGCTGAGTAGTGCTACGACACTGATCAATATGATCAGTATTTGCCGCCAATTTATGTAGGAAGTTGCTTTCACAGACCGGACTTTAAGGGCAAACTCTTTCTCTGTCAAACGACAGCTTCTAAGTCTTTTCAAATAAAAGGACCCAGGCCTTTAACTTTCTTATATATTAATCAGTAATCAGTGCGTGTTGAGAAAAAGGGCTTAAAGCCTCCGGCTATGAGCCGCTTTCCTTCAAACGGAACATCACTATCAACGGCGAATGCGTTTTCCTCTTTCATGCGTTCTTCAGCTTCGAGTAACGCATTTTTGCTAGGCCAATACTGCCACTGTACGACGATGCTCTCTTCGCTATTAGCCTGCACTGCTTTATTGAAATCAGTAAAGTTTCCTTTAGGAATCCAATCTCCCCAAACTTCCTCGACTCGCAAACACCCATAGCGTTGTAAGATTTCCGCGCTATTCTCCGTCCATTTTTTATAGGCTTTCTTCTTTGTATGAGGAACGGGAATTGTCATCACAACAATATACATGGGCTTTTCCACTAGTACGAATTCGTTCAGATCACTAATGTAAAACTAACATTACTTATCTTGCCCTCTGGCGAGGGAGCCGATTCCACTTTTTAGAGTACCTATTAATAATGTAGCAAGTACTGTCAATAGCAACCAGCCGGAGTCGCTGGGCGCCACTAGAGCGGAACTGATGATGGCTGCTGACCAAAGAATTGATTGGGTAATTATGATTTTTGCCATTTTGATTCTCTTATTAATCACTCCCACTCAATAGTGACGTGTATTAAAAGTGTTGCTACACAAAGCTCTGCAAGGAGCAAAACGGAGTTTATAAGTAATTTACAACTTCCTCCGTTCATCTTGTTCTCCGACTTCTCTTATTAATTTTTTCAATATCAATTGCTTAGAATTAGTGACGATTGTAAACCTTACAGCCTTCTACACTAGCCGAGATGACGCATGAATCTAAGCTCGCCTAATTGCCCCCAGCGACATAAGTTACCACTGAAAGCTTTTTTATGACACGATATCGGACCGATAAAATCTTAGATGACCAGACCCAATGAAAGTGCCCGTGATAGTGGGAAACGGCACGTTCTATGCTGAGTTGGACAAAGTGTCAGACCAACAATATCAGCAGCTAGGCGGCATGCTAGCTGACTTAGTTATAGTATCTTCCCAGACTTGCTTGAGCCAATTTTGAAAAAAAGTGAATTTGATGGCGGAACCAACACGATATGACTGACGACACTAAATAAGACAAAGATATGCACAAATCTGGCTGGATGGTACCGCCAAGACCGAATGTGCCTAGAAAGGTTGAAGAAGCCAGACAAATAGCAAAGGACACTTACCGCAAAGCGAGGTCTAGCAAGAAAGACCCAGTGGCTATAAAAATGAAACAAAATTCATTTAAAGAATGGGCGCTAGTTGCCGACATAACTAGCGGCACGGGTAAGCTAAAAACTTACTTGATAAGAGAACTTAATTCGCAGCAATGAAGTTGAAGTTTATGAGTGAATTGAACCCTAAGATAGCCGAATCTGATGATGAAATAGAAAATTGCTTCGATGTCATGGCGGAGCTAAGAACCCATTTGAAGCGCGATCAATTCTTAGAAACCGTCAGGGAGATGGAAAAGCAAGGATTCAAGCTTGCTTTTCTCAAGGACGGCGAGAATATAGTAGCTGTCGCTGGTTATCGTATTGCTACGAATCTATTTTTGGGGAAGCACCTCTACATCGACGATTTGGTCACTTCGCAAAATATAAGATCCCAGGGGTACGGAAAAATACTCTACAACTGGCTGAGAGACGTGGCTAAAACTACGGGATGCAGTTACATTCATTTGGATTCCGCTGTTCATCGCGGCGACACCCATCGTTTCTATTTCAGAGAGGGACTGGCAATATCAAGCTTTCATTTTAGAGAGAAGCTGGATTAGTGATATCGATTCATAACAATCTATACAAAAATTCGGACTCACATATGCTCCTTTTTGAATATAAATTATTAGATGGCTCTACTACTTCTACGCTGTATTGCAATCGGGCTAACCTTCACCCATTTAAACAGATACATTATTATTAATTTTTTGATACCACTTGTGTTTGTTTACAAAACCACTCAAAAATGGGTGTTTTCAAGTAGTTTACAAGTAATTTACAACTTTTGCTTGCCAACTACCCATCTCCAAATTGCGTACTTTTTTATGAAATTCAGCACCTTAACGACTATACGAGTTGCAAGGTTTGCAACTGTTGTTACAACATTTCAAACGCAAGTATGACTTGCTAACTCGATTTAGAATTGCAAATCACTCCGCTTATTAACCTTCCGATTGAAATTTTTTCTCCTCGTTGATGCGGCACCGCATGCATTACATTGAGTCGTTATAATCGAGTGTCCGATTTCCTCTGTCCAACTTACTAAATGCGTGGACACTGGATTACCGTTGGAATCCAGTCCTCTTTTCTTCACTGTTGAACGTGGAACAGCGGTGGTAACAAAATCTTGCTTGGAAGATGATATTTGGTACGGAACCCCACAATTTTTACAAGTCTCCGACTCAATCTCACTCTTCAACAAAAACCGATAAACTTTCTTAGTTGTTAAGTAAGTTGCATACAGATTCGGCAAACTAATGATGACTAACCAACTTAACTGGCTTTTCATTTTGAAGTCTGTGCTATCCGAAGTCGCTGACAGTATTGGCAGAAAATCTAAGTTTCGGTAAATCGCTTCAACCACAGAAGTTGGCAAAAGCCGTCCATAAGATTCGATAACTTGGTATATCAAGTACATCGAGCCTAAATACATCAATACGAAGAAGACTACTGCTCCAAATAAAGCGTCTGCATACACCTTAAATTTTTGAAGGTTCATTTTTATACCTCTTTGCCAATTTTTCCTTAAATGCATTAATGCAAACGCGTTTTCAGTATCGTCAATGCCCTACACCAAACATACCACTCTCAGTTGCCTCAATATTCTCACGTGCCTTTGTGAGCAACTTGTAAGTGTTGGTACGAATGCTTTGCTTTCTCTGCGTACGTTCGTAATGAGACTTGCGGTAACCTTCTTTCAGCATAGCCTCTCTGATGTGCTCATCACTCAAGTAATCGACTTTCGTCCTCCCTACTCCGTCGTAACCAAACCTACTGTCAAACTCGCCTACATTATTCAGCAACTCTTCTCTTGTACGCTTTTTGGGCTTGTCCTTTTCCATCTGCTCTTCGTGCACCTTGTCCCAAAAAGCATCCTCTTTCTTTTGCTTCTTTTTGAGTCCACCAATAATTTTGTCGTAAACCGCCCAATACCTTTTTACATCCCTCGTTGCCGCAGACTGCAGTTTTGCAATGTCATACTGTCTGCTTCTGCTTCTGCCATCCTCAATCAAGTCATCTGCTTCAGCCGCATCAATGTTTCTCACTTGAATGCCAATCTCTAACGCATCCATGCCTTGTTGGCTTAAGTCATAGGCTAGCAAGCAAGAACGCAGACTCTTTACATCAACTTTTGGTTGCTCGATAAAGTAGGCGGCTGTTTGCTCTTCGGTAGGAGTTACTGTCATCTCTTTGAGCAACTTGTTGAGCCTTCTTTTTATGGTGCCCATTTTGATGTTTGTGGGTATGGCGACTAACTTGAAAGTGCCATCTTCAACCTTGTCAGCAATGCTGTTCACGTCAGCAACACTCGCAAATGACTCCAACTGATTAATGGGCTCTATACCAAACAAATACTGCCCACGTTTTATCCACCACTTCCAAAAGCCGTCGACACCTTCGTAAGCATGTATATCGCCGAAGTCGCTGAGTATTTTCTCAGTGCTCTTCCTAGTCTTTGTGCCCTTAAATGCTCGCCACTTCTTGTACGCCTTTTGCTCTTCCTCAGTCATTTCGACTTCGTAACCACAAGCCTTCTTGTAGTTCTTGCTTCGCTTTAGGTACTCGAACCACAGATAGTAGATGCTGTCAGCGCACCAAGTGCCTTTTACTTCTCGCCTTCCACCTCTCGCACGTTTGTCCTTCTGCCATCGCACACCACCACTATCCACCCAAGTTTTTGTGTTTGGGCTTAGCGGCTGTGGCTTCGGAAAGTAACGCACTGTCATAGTGTCAAGTATCCCTAAGTTTCTTACTTGAATATGATACACCAACCAACGAAAAGCACAATTATATGTGTGGGTGATGAAGTGATTGCCTACACGAGTGGGCGGTGTGAAACACATGTATCACACCAAGCAAATGTATCAAGTATTCACTCTTATGTTGCATGAATACGATACACACACGAAGCACACCTACTCTATACACATGTCAGCAATAACGCTGACGTAATCAAACAATTTGGAGATACAAATTATGGAAAATCAATTCGTAAAAATCATTTACAGCACATGCGAGGACGAGCACGGAAATAAGGGCTGCGAACCCATGCAGAGTCTCACGCTTGATGCCTACATGAAGGGCTACAAGAAGCGTGACAACTGTTTCACGTTAATTGTGGATGTGGACAAGGCAGACAAAACAGTAGACGAAATCGTTGCTGACGGCTGCGTGATTGTTGAACAACAGCATATGTGGGCGTAGGTGTATCAAGTATTCTTATTATTGATGCATGAATACGATACACACACGAAGCACTTCTACTCTATACACATGTCAGCAATAACGCTGACATGTTCAACAAATTTAAGGAAACAAATTATGATTAGGCAAACACAGCAACAAGCGAAAGACACTCGCAAACTAAAGCACTTCACACGCAAGTATCACTTGTCCTCTATCTCAAAACACGGACTACAACTTGAAGGGTGGAATGCCGAGCAAGCGGTGTTGAATGGCAATGCAAGTAAAAAAGCACGTGCGCAGTTTGATGTTTGCAATTTTATCTGTGGAGCATTAGGCAGATATGTGTGGCTTACAAAAGATGAGCAAGCAGAGGTTATCAATAGCACAGCACACTTCACAAAGAACGCAGAAGCACTGAAGCAAATGAAGGAAGTCACTACTTATTTAGAAGTAGATGATGAAGGCTTAGACATCATTAGTTGGAAGTTGTTGAAGCAACAACTAAACAGAAAAGCAAAGGCACGCAAAATCATACAAGGTTTTGAGCAAATTGCTGAGATGTGTGGAGACAACACTGACGATTGGTATGTAAGCAAACAGCCAATTCCTACAACAAATCTCAACTTACACATGAAGGAGGCAGCGTAATTTTTGATACGTGGAGAGCAGTAGGAATTTACCTACTGTTCACCCCCCCCCTTAACTCGCGTCTATGTGCTACTACGCATTCATCGCTCTGTTCTTAATCTCATTCAACACCTCCTCGCACAACTGCTGACTTGCCTCAAAGTCGCGTCTATAAGCCGCGTTGTCGCTGTGTGCTAAATCACGCTCTTCGTAGAACTGCTCGTATGCCGCGTTACTGCCAACAAGTTCGCCATAAAGCCTCAGTAAGGCGTCATTGCTTATGTCTTGTTGTCTGTGCTTTCTCACAAACAAGTAACTTCTATCCTTTCCCAAATATTCAACAGCAAACCTACTTTTGCTGAGCGTGTTGTCTCTGTGTCTCAAGTGCTCCAATACTTTATCTACAATCATTATGTTTCTCTCCAATGCTCGAATACTGATAAATACACAATGTGTTAGACAATAGAGACTCTACTGTCAGTGAAGACAGTAAGTGCGTGCTGACACTCGGTGTTGCTTGATAGTGTGAAGGGAGCAATCGCTTTGCGTTTTTGCTCCAATCAAGTCGCCATAATGTCAGTGTAGTTATGTGTGCCGTAGTTAGTGCCTTAAGTAATGCCGTAATGCTTGTGACGTAATGCTTGTGCCTTAGTTTTGCCTTTTGTGTTGCTGATAACTGTTATCGCTTAGTTCCTTTCTGAATGCCTTAATGCCACTTTTGATTTCTTTGTTGCAGTAACTAATCAACCCTCCAACACCGCCGTCCTTTGCTGTTATGCGTTTCCACTTGATGTCGTCACTACCGCAAATATCTGCCCATAGTTGATTAAATTGTTTTTGAAATTGTGCCTTTGTTAAGTGCTTTGGCTTTTGAATAAGCAGATGGCAATGACGTTGGTTGTAACTCACACTGAGAGCATTGTTGCCCTCTTCGACAAAAACTGCCTTGTACAGTCTGCGTCCTCGCCCACACGTCTTTCTATCTAAAACATTACGGAAATGTTTGATATGATGCTCGGCAACTTGTTGCTTCGACTTCGACAAGTGAGCAGTGACGAAGTAATCAACATGCCTACAGTCGTCGCCTTTGCTAAAGAACGAAATGCACTCGTCAAAAGCATTTGCCTCTCTCAGTTGTTCGCACCATTCTGCTAAATCAATAAGTTCACTCATAAAACTTATTTATCTTTTGTGCTTACATCAGTAAGCAAAAAGCAGAATTTTCGGTGGGTTAGATGTCTACTGCTTTGTCAGCCAAACTGCTCACATGCTCAGCACTATCACTTTGCTGTTCGTTGTGACTGTTTTGTAAGTCAATGAGGGCTTGCTGTTTGGCTATCTCTGCCATCTCAGCACTATTCATCACTTCATCCGTTGCTTGTAGCAATCGCGTGTGTGCGTCTTCATCCATTTGCCTTTTGATTTCTTTGAGGAAGTTGAAGGCTTCAGCACACGTGCCGCCGCTTCTCAGCATCTCGCTATCAATAGCGTTCCAATCACCATTGAAACTTATGTACTTGTCACACGCTCTACTCAATCTACGAAGCACTGTTTGGTTCTCGCACGTGAGTTTGAGCCAATTCCACTCTGCGGTGGTTAGCCGTTGTTTGGACGTTGCTTTGGACTTCAATCCAACAATGCGTTCAGCAATAGACATAACGCTGACGAACTGAACTCCCTCATATACCTCGTGCAATCTCATTCTTTCAGTTTCAGACACATAGTTTTGGTGTTGCGTGTTTTGCTACACAAATCTCCGCACAGCGTATTTTCAGCCGAAATTACGCCTTGTGCTGTGCTCACGTACGTTTGTGAGAAGCCCTATTTCTTACAGAAGTAAGCACAAAGTTATTTATCTGAATAAATGTTTGCTTCTTTGTAAAAGCACACGTTTCTGCGTGTACCTCCCATAAACACTGACATTTGAGACTAGGCGTCTTTTCGGTAGGAATCTGAAAAGTTTGAAAACACACTATTAGCAACACAAAACAACACATTTGCTGTGATGACGAGAGAGCAACACAAAGAGTTTTTGAAAAAGTTACTGCTAGTGAGCGAAGTCAGAGTAGGTGTGAAATGGAGCAACGACTATGAAGCAAGCGAAGGTACTGAACGAGACGGAAATAAAGAAACTGATGAAAGTGTGCGAACTGACGAGATACGCAGAACGCAACAGACTGATAGTTAGTCTCAGTGTACTTAGTGGTATGCGAGCGTGTGAGATTGCCAACTTGCGTATCAACAACGTGCTTAGCGGCACAAACGAGGTTTTGGACTTGATTGTGTTGGATAAGGAGCAAACAAAGGGCAATAAACGGCAGACTGTTGTCGTCAGTACAGCACTTAAGAAAGAGATTCTGCGTTACGTAACTGCTAAACCACAGTTGCTCAAGCGAGATAAGGGTGGATTTCTGCTGAGAACACAGAAAGGCTCGTTCAGCAGTCAAACAATTCAAAACTTGTTTAGGCAGTTGTACGAGTTAGCAAACATCCCACAAGCAAGTTCACACAGTGGCAGACGCACGTTCATCACTAAGTTAAGTGAAAACGGCGTTGCTGTGCCCATCATTCAGAAGTTAGCAAGACACTCTTCGCTGAGCACAACACAGCGATACATAGAAGTGAGTGATGACAAGTTGTACAACGCAGTTAACACAGTAAGTTACTGAATTAATTAATAATTAATTCGAAAAATGGCTGAATTTTCCCTAATTGTTTTTGGAATTTTCCTAATTTCAGTGTTTGGTGCTGACAATTTATTGGAATTTCTGTGGGGTATAGCGGCAATTACGTCGAAATTCATCGTGTACAGCATTGGAGCAGTAGTAATTTTCGCTCTAATTTTTTGAATTTCGGATGAAATTGTGTGACGCACGAATGAATTTCGGCGGAAATAAGCGTCACACAGCGTCTTACAGCAACGTTTGTGCTTCAGCAGTACAAACACATGCTCATTTTTTGAGTGTTGTTAAGTGGGGTTTTAATGCGTTGTGAGGGCATTGAGCAGATGAGACTAACTCTTATCTGCTCGCACTTCTCTCATCATCAACGCATTCGCCTCGCTGTTCCCAATTTTGGTGTGGTAGTAGGTGTTAGTGATGTGATTAACACTCGTCCCACAGTCCAATGCGAACTGAGTGAGATTAGTTACTCCGTTAGTCAGCCTCTGTGTGATGCCATAGTGGCGTAGGCTGTACAACGACACGTTTCTTGCTTTGTAGTCATCAATACCCACACGCTCCATCAACTTATGAAACTGATAGTCAAGTGCTCGTCTGTTGTGCTTGTTCCAATGCGTGCCATTGTCCATCGTAAACACAAAGTCTTCTTTCTTTGTGTGCTTACTGATTTGCTTCAACCTATCAAAGTGCTCACCGCCTCTGCTCACAAACACTCTGCTTTTTCGCACCTTACTCGTGTGTGCTTCAACGGTGATTTCCGCCAAACGCTTACCATGCTTTTCGTATGTCCTAACGTTCTTCCATTTCAGCCCAAACAACTCGCCATTTCGCATCATTGTGTTCGCTTGTATTAGGAACCAATGTCTGAACAAGTCTCTATTGAACAATCGCTCGTCACTGCCTAACGCCGCTTCATTCAGTCTTGCTACTGCCTTTTCTTTAGATGCTTTGCTACACCACGTTCGCAAGTCTTCGTAACAAGCCTTGTACTCACTATCAGTGAAGGTTGCTCGACGTATCGCCGCTCTGTCCTCACCCCTCTGCTTTATTTTAGGAAAGACGTATTTCGCTATGTTGTGTAAGCCTTCGTCATACGCCCACTTACAAAAGTGATTGATAGAGGATTGCTCGTTAGCAATCGTTACGTCCTTTGCACCCTTTTCCCTACGAAAACGCTGATAGTCCATCAGTGCCTTCGCTGTGTAGTTGTCCAATCTGTACTCGGCGTTCACAAAGCGTTTGAACCAATTCATGTGCGTTCTAATAGTGCCCCACCTACCAACTGTGATGCTGTCCATCTGAACTTCGTAGTCATACCTATGCTGTAGGTATTGCTCTACTGCTTTGTAAACAGTGGGCGAGAAGATTGCTTTGCCTTCAGACTTGAGTACGAGCAACTTGGCGTGCTCTAACGTCGCCTTATCAATCGCACTCGCTTTGTCTTTAGTCCGCAGACTCTTTTGGAAGTACTTGTCAGCGTCGCCGACGTACGCACGCATATGCCAAATGCCACCACTCTTTGCTGTTTGAAAGATGGTGACGGCGTCATTGCAGATTTTTGTTTTATTGCGGTAGAACGACTGTTTGTCGTTGTCAGAATTTTGCTGTGTGTCTTTAAGTTCTCGCTTCTCAAAGTCGACAGCCAATACTTGTCCTCTGTTCATAGTAACGCTCCTTTTCTAAGTCACTGTGAACATTATGGACTTGGACTTGGAGCGTATCCGCTTCAAGCATTGTACTATCAGATACTTGATACACCTACGATTTTCAGTAGCGGCACGTGTTTACAAGTTTGTTTACAAAAACCGCTCAAAAATGGGTGTTTTCAAGTAGTTTACAAGTGGCAAAAGTCAGTAAGTATGAGGCTTACAGCCCATATCACTACTCCCACTCAATAGTCGCAGGCGGCTTAGAGGAGATATCGTAAGCCACCCGAGACACATCTGCGACCTCGTTAATAATCCTACCAGAAATAGTCTCAAGCAGTTCAGGAGGCAGATGCGCCCAGCGTGCAGTCATAAAGTCGATGGTTTCTACTGCTCGTAACGTGATGACCCACGAGTAGCGGCGTGCATCGCCTACGACGCCAACGGAACGAACGGGCAAGAATACAGCAAATGCTTGGCTTACCTTGTTATACCAGCCTGAGCGGTGCAGTTCTTCCATGAAGATGGCGTCGGCGCGACGCAGAATATCGCAGT
>Ga0255752_10003238_pt1 | contig 17194 bp, 15 predicted proteins | sample 011ome_25_FD_179952 | JGI IMG/M metagenome (GOLD analysis project Ga0255752, IMG submission 179952) | Coastal salt marsh microbial communities from the Groves Creek Marsh, Skidaway Island, Georgia - 011512CT metaG (version 2) | ecosystem: Environmental > Aquatic > Marine > Intertidal zone >... | reverse complement strand
TCGAGCTAATAAAATTAAGAATAGACTCTACAAATAAACGCTCTAAATTTAAAATTGCTAATTATTTTTACAACCCAAAATTAAAAGAAGATCAGTTTCTTTTTTTCAATAGTATTATAAATTTAGATCAAGAGGGTTTTTTAAAAAAAATAAATCTTGAATTTTTATCAGAAGGTTTTAAAAAACCGCTCTTTAATTCAATTATATTAGCTATAAAAGAACTTAAACTTAACGAACAAAACAATAATATTTTTATTTCGTTTTTTTTAGAGCTTTTATATGACCAAGTTTATAAAAAAAGTCAATCTGATGAAGAGTTTTTAAGATATTGGGATAAAAATAAAGATAAAATCAAGGTTTCGGGCGAAGGAAATAATGAATCTGTACAGGTTTTAACAATTCATAAAGCCAAAGGATTAGAGTTTCCGGTTGTAATTTATCCATTTTCGGATTCTTTTACATTTAGAACTTATGGCTTAAAAAAATGGTTTCCAGTCGATAAATCCAAAAACCCAACCAAGCTATTAGTTTCGTTTAATGAAAAGCTAAAAGAATATAATGATTTGACCAAAAATATAGTTGAGACAACTTTAGAAAACCAAGAGCTAGATAACACAAACCTGCTCTACGTTGCCTTTACTCGTGCAGTTGATGAGCTTTATACTATTTCAAGTTTCCCTAAAAAAGCTTCAATTGATTCACACAACGAAATTATGAGGTCCTTTTTAGAAACAAACAAAATTTGGAATAAAGAAAAATTAAACTATTCGTGGGGAACAAAATCATTTAAAAAAGTACTAACAGAAACCAAAACGGTTTTAAATAAAGGTTTTAAAACTACACAAATGAATTTTGAGCCTAAAAGATCATACGTTGACGAAAAAATTAATTTTGGCTTATACTTTCATGAGTTTATGGCTAAAATTAAAAAAAGGTCTGATTATAATCGCGAGAAAACAAACCTTGATTTGAACCAAGCAATCAATAAAGAGATAAAAAATCAAATTTTAAGCATTTCTAAAAAGATTATTACAAGCCCAAGTATTAAAAAATATTTCTCCCCAGAGTTTAGAGTTCTTTGTGAAAAAGAAATTTTCTCAAATGATGGCAGAATTTTCAAACCCGATAGAATTGTTTTTGACAAAAACCAGTACGCCACAATAATTGACTATAAAACAGGCCAAAAGTCAAGAAAAGATGTTTTACAGATAGAAAAATATAAAAAGCTTCTCAAAAAAATGGGATATAAAGTTAGAGAAACTGTTTTAGTTTATGTAAATAATCAATACAATGATGTTAAGATTGTTGTTGGCTGATTAAAAAAAGCCTCTATATCCTATAAATTCATTAAGTTTGTAGATACAAATTATTAAACAATATTATAAAATGAAAAAAACAACTAGGATTCTATCACTTTTTGTTATGATTTTTTCTGTAAGCTTTTTGCTCGCACAAGATAAAAATAACAAATGGCAAATATCATTTGGTGTTAATGCTATTGATTTTCATCCAGTAGGAACTGATTCTTCAGACAATACTACGGGTCATCTTTTCAGTGAGTATTTCAATGCTTCTGGAAATTGGAATTACACTTCCGGTTTAGTTAATACTATAAGCCTCACTAGGTATGGTACAGAAGACTTTTCTTATGGGTTCAGAGGATCTTTCAACAAGGTTACTCAGCTCGGCGATGAGAGAGCTACAATTCCTGAAGAAACAATTGCAAGTTTTGATGCGGTTGTAAATTATAACATTCCAACTTCATTGAACGTTCTAGGCTTGGACATTGAGCCGTTTCTTGAAGGAGGTACTGGATACACATGGTTTGGCAATCAAAGGTCTCACACCCTTAATGGAGGATATGGAGTTAATATTCCGGTTTCAAATACTGTTGCCATAAAAATTAATTCAACTTACAAGCATGCGTTTAATGACATGCAGGATCTAAAAGCTCATTTTCAACACAATATTGGTGTAGCTATTAACTTTGGAGGAAAGGATTCCGACAAAGATGGTGTTTATGATCAATATGATGATTGTCCTAACCAAGCTGGTTTGCCTGCATTTAACGGATGTCCTGACAACGATGGAGATGGTGTAGAAAACAGTAAAGACGCATGTCCTGATTTAGCTGGATTAGCTCAATTTGACGGGTGTCCTGACTCTGATGGCGATGGAGTTCCTGATACTAAAGATGCGTGTGTAAACGCAGCAGGATCTGTTGAAATGAACGGCTGCCCTGATTCTGATGGTGATGGAGTCTCAGATAATGTTGATTCTTGTGCTGACGTAGCCGGACCATCTGCTAACAACGGGTGCCCATGGCCTGACTCTGATTCAGATGGTGTTTTAGACAAAGATGATAAATGTCCTAATACAGCTGGAGTAGCTTCAAATAGTGGTTGCCCAGAGCCTACAGAGGAAATTATGAATAAATTAAATTCAGTTGGGGCAATGATACCTTTTGAATTGAACAAAGCAACTTTAGGTCCACAGGTTAAAAGTCTTTTAGGAGAAGTTCTAGGAATCATGAACAATTATTCTCAAACAAACTTCATGATTGAAGGACACACAGACTCTTCTGGTCCAAAAGCTTTTAATCAAAAACTTTCAGAAATGAGAGCTATGTCTGTTAAAGAATTTTTGGTTGAAAACGGAATTACATCTTCAAGACTTCAAACGGTTGGATACGGAGAAGACAATCCAAAAGTATCAAACGGTACCAGACAAGGTAGAATTAAAAATAGAAGAGTGGAATTCAAGGTTATTCCTTTGAATTAAGTTTCTTTAAAATAAACTTTTTAAAAAGCGCCTTTATATTAGGCGCTTTTTTTATTTTTAAAAATGGCTTCTTTTTTAAAAAAGGTAATAGACGAGATTGACTTTGATTTAACTAATATAGAAACCACTTTTTTTATACTTCCCAATAAAAAATCTCAGCACAACTTAAAAAAACAGATTCTTTCAAATATTTCTAAGCCAATTTTTTCTCCGCAAATTGAGACGATAGATTCTTTAATTAAGAAAATTTCTGGAATTGAAGAGGCTAGTATAGCCGTGGCAGAATATGAGTTCTACAAATGTTTTTTTAAAAACCTGAAGAATTCTGAACTAAAGGACTTTTATAACAGTTCAATTGCAACCACCTTCTTAAAGGATGCTTCAGAAATTGAACAAAACCTCCTTGACTTAGATGTGGTCATAAAAGATCTTATTGATCTTGACAAAGTGAAGAATTGGGGGAACGAAAAATCATCTGCTAAGAATCTTCAAAAATTTTTGTTTAGATCTAATTATGTTTACGAAGGTTTTAAAAAACAATTATTTAATAAAGGACAAGGCTTAAAAGGAGTTTGTTACGCTGAAGCGGTTAATAACATAGAGTTTTTTAAAGAAGCAAACTCTAAATGCAAATTTATTTTTATTGGATTAAACGCATTATCAAAATCGGAGGAGTTAATAGTGCAGGAGCTTATTTCATATAACAACGGAAATATTTATTGGGATACTGACTCCAGTTTTTTTAACAACAAAAACCATAGCGCTTCTTTTTTCTTAAGAAAATACAGACGAAATTGGAAATTTTTTTCTAAAAACGAGTTTAAGTGGGTTTCCAACAACTTTTCTAAGAAAAAAACCATAAACATTATTAAGGCCAATGGTTTTTTAGCTCAGTCAAATGAAGTTGGTAAAATCTTATCAAAGTTTAATGATATTGACACCAAAAGTACAGCAGTAGTTTTGGGGGACGAAAACCTAATCTATCCAGTTTTAGAGCATATTCCAGAAAATATTTCCAAAGAGAACTTAAACATTTCGATTCCTTTGAAAGACATGGGAATAAAGTCTATGTTAAAGGTTTTTTTGGAATACAAATCACATGATTTTGACCATAGATCAATTAAGCTTTTAAGACACTTGTTGTCTTCAACAGTAATCAAAAAGCTACACGACTTAAAACCAGAAAATATAACTAGACAATCTCTTGCCTTGATTAAATTAAAATTAAAAAACAACAAAACCTTATTAAAGATGGTTTTTGGAAAATGGCTTAAGGGAATAGAAGTTATAGAAGATGTTAATCAAGTTTTAAACGACTTGCAAAAATCTAAAAAGCTTTCTGATTTTGAATATCATGAAATTAAACTAATTAAAAATGAATTGACCCATATAAAAGAGTTAAATAAAAACTCAAACATGAATATTGAAAGAGCTAAAGAAGTTCTGTTGTTGTTTATTAGTCATACAAGCGTTTCAATTAAAGCTAGTAAAGCTTCAAAATTAAACATTTTAGGGCTTCTTGAAACAAGAGCTCTTGATTTCAAAAGAGTTATTATAACATCAGTTAATGAGGGGATTATGCCAGCGGGAAAAACATTTAACTCACTAATCCCTCAAGTGTTAAAACTAAAACATGGAATGTTTGGATACGCAGAAAGAGATAAAATTTTTAGCTACCACTTTTACAGGTTAATTCAAAGAGCAGAAGAAATATTTCTGATATATAGCTCTAACAAAGAAGGGGTTGATAGGGGAGAAAAAAGCAGGTTTATATATCAGCTAGAAATTGAAAATCAAGACTTACATACCCTTGTTTATCCAAACACTCTAAACCAAATAATTTTTTCTGATACACAAAAAGAGTTTATAAAAACACCAGAGACTTTAAAAAGAATTGAAGAGATTTCTCAAAAAGGATTTTCTCCATCATCACTAGAAATGTACATTAAAAATCCATTAGAATATTATTTACAAAAAATACTAAACATCAATAATGAAGAAGACAAATACGACTATGCTAGTCATAAAAAAACAGGACTTATTTTTCATGAAGTATTGGAGGAATTTTACAGCCCTTTTATTGGAAAAAAATTGTGCGATAAAGAGCTTCACAAAAACCTAAAAAAATTAAAAAGTATTTTAAAAAAATCTTTTCTTAAGCATCATGAAGACGCTTCATACAGCAAGAATAAACTAATTTTTGAAGTGATAAAAAATTCAATTGAAACCTTTATTAACAACGAAATATCAGAGCTTAAAACAAATTCAGAAATTATGCTTGTCTCTTTAGAAAAACCAATTAAGGCAGAGCTTATGCTTTCAAATAAACAAACAGTTTTTATTAAAGGGATTGTTGATAGGGTTGATATAAAAAATGGAAGAACAAGAATTGTTGACTATAAAACAGGTGCTATTGAACCAAATCAATTATCAGTAAGAGATCTCAATACTATATGCAAGATGTCAAGCAAATCCAAAGCAATGCAACTCATGTGTTACGTTTGGATGTACGCTAAAACAAATAAAGCAGAAAAAATTTCCCCAGGTGTTTTTTCATTAAGAAAATTAAACAAAGGCTTTATGAAGCTTAACTTAAACAACTCAAAGTTTGATTATGTTAGTGATGAGGAAATTTATACTTTCGAAAATTGTTTAAGGAGTCTTGTAGAAGAAATAATGAACCCCAAAATAGATTTTATTGATTCAGCAACTTAAAGCTTGACTTCAACCAAAACCTCATTTCTCCTGTTAAAAACCTTGTAGGGACTATTATATGACAAAACTATAGGCTGATTGTCAACAATCTCTAAATTATTTTCTTTAATTTTTTCAAGTAAAATAGAGTAGTGTTTTTTTATTTTTTCAGAATTAGAGTACCCGCCAAATCTTATTGCAGCATAGTGTCCAGGACTTGAGCTGTAAACAGTTATGTTTTTATCGTTAGGAACTGCAAAATTATTCTCATTATATTTAGACGGAAGAATAAACTCCATAACGTTTTTGTTATTTTGAGAGGTCATTTGAACTGGGGATGTCATAGCGATTTTTTCCCCTTGTTGGTTATTGCCGCTAATGTATTTAAAAAGTCTTGAAAAGTTTCCACCCGCACTTACTTTAGCCTTCATAGCAGGGGGATAGAATCTCAGTTCAATATCACCAAGAGTTTTAACAACTTCATACTTTTGAGTTTCATAACCTTGAGAAAACATACAAACTGAAAATAACAATATTACAAATCTAATCATATTAAAGTTTTTGATGTTTATATTAGTTTATACACAAACATCGTGCATTTTTAATCTTATGTCTAAAAGAAATTTTATTGAATTACAAAATACAATACAAAAAAATAATGTGTGATACTGCCTGCCATAACGAAAAGATGCCAAATGGCATGGGAATATTTAATTGTTTTAGAGGAATAAAAAAAAGTTCCTATTGAATATAAAAGTCCACTACAAACAATTAGCACAAGTCCAGAAGTGCTGATAAGTCTGGTTAAGTCATCAATTTTAACAATTATCAACCAACCCATGGTTAAATATAAGTAAAGGGAGATTTTTTCAAATCGCCCAGTAAAAAAAAGTTTAAAGAACGTTCCAGTTATGGTGATAAAAAGTATGATAATAAAAATTTGCATTCCTGAGTATTCATACAGTGTTATTAGGCACACAGGTGCGTAAGACCCTGCTATTAAAAAATAAATACTTATGTGATCTAAAACTCTAAGGGCTTTTTTAAGCCGAATACTTTGTACATAATGATAAAGGGTTGAGGAAGAATACATAAACAGAAGTCCGAACTGGAAAAATAAAATACTAAACAAACTGTAAGTGGATAAATTTTGATTTGCATTTAGTATAAAAGGAATTCCAACAATACTTAAAACAAGACCTGTAAGGTGAGTTAAAGTATTCCAAAATTCCTCATTTTTGAGCTGTTTTCCACTTAGAAAGAACTTCATTGATTATTTCTTTTCTTAAAAGTTTGTTGTTGTTACGACTAAATTTATCTAACACTAAAAAGCTTTTAGGTTTCTCGTATGTACTTAAGGTACTTATGGCCTTGTCATAATTTGAAGGTAAAGATTTTTCAAAAATAATTATAACTTTTTCTCCCAAAGAACTGTCAGGTACTCCCATAATAATAAATGAAGCTTTAAAAAATTTTGAAAGCGACTTTTCAATTGTTTCAGGAAAAAGCTTTATTCCTCCTGAATTTATAACAAAGTCTTTTCTGCCTTGCCAGATAAATTCTTTTTTGGAAATTAAAGTAACTATATCATTAGTAAGTAGCGGAGCTTCTAACATGTCTTTTGAATGTATTTTAAGACATCCGTTAACTTTTTCAAAGCTATATCCATCTAAAGCTTTGAACGAACTCTCTACCTTAGAAAGGTTTTTTAAAGCTACGTGTGACAAGGTTTCTGTCATTCCAAATGTTTCATAAACAGTTGTTTTAATATTACCCAACTTTTCTTTTGTGTTATAATTAATAGGGCTCCCACCCACTAAGAGAGTGTCAATGTTTTTTAAATTATCAATTGAGTTTTCTAGTTGATAAGATGTGCAAGCTGAAAATTTAAAACTCTCATTTAATCCTTTGAAGGGGTTTTTTGACGGCTTAACAATTGTAAGGTTAAGATTTAGTGCTATTGATCTTACAACCATCATTTTTCCAGCAATAAAAGTCAATGGAAGACAACACAACGCTTTGTCTCCTGTTTTTAAATCAAGGAAAGCTCCTGTTTTTAAAGCAGAGAGAAACATTTTAGTTTTACTAACTATAATTTTTTTTGGTTGCCCTGTAGATCCAGAAGTTTTAAGAACAATAGTATCACTGTTGTTAAACCAGAGTTTGTAAAAAGCATACAGTTCTTTTGAAAGAATATCTTTATTTTCTTCCAAATTTTTAGAAGAAAAAGTTGTTCCAGATACAGTTAACAATGAATTTTTCACCTATTTTGATTTATTGTCGCTTGATAAAACCAAGGTCCCATTTTTTTTCTAAATCATAATAAAGGCCCCCGTCTTTTATTGATAATGGAGATGAAATATTATTCGTGAACAGCTGTCCAGTCCCTAGGCCTTGTTTCATATTCAAAGACATTTTAAACACCCATTGAGATATAACGTTAAGACCAATATTACTTTCGAGAGCACTAGTCACCCACCATTTTATATTGTTTTTTTGAGCTAAAGCAACCCATTTCTCAGATTCTTTAATGCCTCCTATTAAACTTGGTTTTAAAATAATATATTTTGGGTTGATTGTTGAAATCATTTTTTCCCGATCTCCAAAATGTATTCCGATTAATTCTTCATCTAAAGCAATATCAAGTGGCGAATATTCACATAAATAAGCCATGTTTTCCCATTGCTTTGTTTTAATTGGCTGCTCAATTGAATGCAAGGAATATTCAGAAAGGGCTTTTAATTTTTCAAGTGCAGAATCAAATGAAAAAGCACAATTTGCATCTACTCTAATCTCAATGTCATTTTTTGTAAACTCTTGTCTTATGTTTTTTAACAATTTAAGCTCAGTATCAAAGTCAAGAGCCCCTATTTTTATTTTTACACAATCGAATCCAGCATTAATCTTTTCAACAATTTGTTTGTACATAAAGCTTTTATCTCCCATCCAAATCAAGCCGTTAATTGGAATGTTTTTTTTTTGATTGGTAAATGGTGAAGGATACAAAATAAAAGGAGTTTTAGACTTTAATGACAGAAGAGCTGTCTCATAACCAAATAAAATAGAGGGACAGGAGAGGAGTTTTTTATAAAAATAGTCATCTCCAAGATTGATGTTATGACAGACTTCTTTCAAAGTTTTTTCAAAGCTTACCAAGGGATCTGGACTTAAACCATCAATTAAGCTACACTCTCCAACACCAATTTTTTCATTTTCCTTAATCACTATAAACCAGCTAGTTTTTTTTAAAAGAACACCTCTTGATGTGCCGCTAGGATTTTTAAAATTTAAATCGTGTCTAAAATAAAAAGCCTCCATCATTAAAAAAGTTTAAAATAGTATGATGCTATAAATAATGAATAGAAAAAGGTGTTAATTGCTAGTGGCTTTAAAAAAGCGTCGTAATCTTTTGGGTTTGCAACTGAGTTAGTCTGAAAAAGATGTTTTACAAGCCCAATTATAATTAATATTAAAAGAAAATTTAGAAAAAAAGAATCAATTTTTAGTTCAGCTTGAAAGAAGATCATTAAACATACTGAAATTGAAATAATAACACAATGATAAAATCTTGCGTTATTGGGTCCCATAAAAACAGCGAGTGTTTTTTTATTGCATTTTTTATCAGTGAGTAAATCGCGCATATTGTTTAGGTTGAGCACTCCAACACTTAACAACCCTAATATAATTGATGGGAATAACAGTTCCAAGCTTAAAATGGAGTCATATAAAAAGTTTGACCCCAAAACACTAACCATTCCAAAAAAAATAAAGACAAAAAAATCTCCTAAACCAAAATATCCGTACGCAAACTTCCCAACAGTATACTTTATTGCAGCATATACAGCTAAACTACCCATAGAGATGAATAAAAAAAAATAATTTGTAAAAAGGCCAAAGGCCAACCCAACTAAAGCAAAAGTTAGAATCATTGATATTATCGAGAATAATAATATTGCTTTTTTCATTGAACTTTTAGAAATAGACCCGGCTTGAACCGCTCGTTTAGGTCCAATTCTATTTAAATCAGACCCCTTAATGCCATCACCATAATCGTTTGCAAAATTTGATAAGAGTTGATAAGAAACCGTTGTTAAAAGGGCAATAATAAAAATAACAACATCAAAAAACCCTTGATAGTATGCATAAGAGGACCCAATTAAGATTCCTGATACAGATAGGGGAAGTGTTCGGAGCCTTGCAGCCGACAACCAAACGCTTATTGAGGAGTTGTTTTTTATTGCCAACAGAAATTTAATTATGGGAATTTGGGATATTTTTTAAAGTCTGGGTTTCTTTTTTCCAAGAAAGCTGTTTTACCTTCTTGAGCTTCTTCACTTAAATAATAAAGAAGTGTTGCATCTCCCGCTAATTGCATCAAGCCATGTTGGCCATCAAGCTCAGCATTTAAGCTTCTTTTTATCATTCTCAAGGCAAGAGGGCTTCTTTTTTGCATTATAGAGCACCATTCTAAAACAGTATTTTCTAACTCAATAAAAGGAACCACTTTGTTAACCATACCCATTTCTAAAGCCTCTTGAGCAGAATATTGCTCACACAAAAACCAAATTTCTCTAGCTTTTTTTTGCCCAACATGCCTTGCCAAGTATGATGAGCCAAACCCTCCGTCAAAACTACCAACTTTTGGACCAGTTTGACCAAAAATTGCATTTTCGCTTGCAATAGTCAAATCGCAAACCACATGAAGCACATGACCACCGCCAATTGCATATCCATTTACCATTGCAATTACAGGTTTAGGAATTTCTCTAATTTTTTTATGCAGATCTAAAACATTTAACCTTGGGACGCCATCTTCTCCTATGTAACCTCCAGAGCCTTTAACATTTTGATCACCTCCACTGCAAAAAGCCTTATCTCCTTCTCCCGTAAAGACAACCACGTCTATGTCATTACGCTCTCTACAAATATCCATTGCCTCGAGCATTTGGATGTTAGTTTCTGGCCTGAACGCATTGTACACCTTTGGCCTATTGATAGTAATTTTAGCAACACCTTTAAAAAGCTCGAATCTGATATCAGAATACGACTTTATATTTTCCCATTTAACTTTCATAATTTAAAATTTATTAAATATAATGCTTTATAGATCTATTAAACTTAAGATTTTTTTAAATTCAAAAAATAATCTTCAAGCACCTTTGCGCTTAGGCTTGAATCTGTGAAAATTTCTAAGATTTTAGGCCTAGACGACGATTTAAAAAAGTTTAATAATGCAAACTTTAAACCAAAAGAGCTACTAGCTTGCATATATTTGAAACCGTGCATTTTTGCAAGTTGTTTAGCTGAAAAATTATGTCTAGTCTCAATAAACTTTTCATGAGTCTTGTCATTTAAATATCCTGGTAATATCTTAAATATTCCACCTCCAGAATTATTGATTATTATTATTCTAAAACTCTTCTCTGTATAATTGTTCCAAAGACCATTAGAATCATAAAGAAAACTTAAGTCTCCAGAAATTAAAAGAGTTGGAGATTTTGAACCTATACTAGCCCCTATAGCAGTTGATGTACTCCCGTCTATTCCGCTTGTTCCCCTGTTACAATTAAAGTTAGAGGATGGATTTTGATCAAAAAGTTGCATATACCTTATAGCAGAGCTATTAGAGACCTGAACAGAATAATTTTCAGGTATTATTTCGCTTATTTTAGAAAAAACTTTTAAATCACAAAACTTAACTTTTGGCAAGTAATTTTTATGAGATTCTTTTCTAAGCTTTGATAGGTTTTCCCATTCAGACTTGTAGTTTGAATTACATTTAAAAATATCTAAGGTTTTATCAAAAAAATACGATGGGTCGACTTTAAAATGTTTTACTCCAGTATAAAAGGTGTCTTTTGAACCATATTTTCCCAAATGAATGTGGGATAAGGGCCTATGATTTCTAAGCATTGTTTTAATCTTTTTTGAAATTATCATCCCCCCGATAGTTATCAACAACTCAGGTTTTAGTTTTTCAAAAATTTTATCTCTATGAGTGCTCAATTCTATCGGAGCGATAATCTGATCAATTTTTCCATAGAAAGAATCATGTCTAAGGTTTGAGGTTGTTTCTTTTAAAACTACAATATTGTCAAATTGAGATATTTTGTTTTTTAGGTTTTCCGATAAAACATTAGCATCGCTACAGCCCACAAGAATCATTATTCGCGAATATTTTTTTACTAAAGAATTACTTAAAAAAGTATTTGAAGTTTTTTTAATTGAATTTTTAACAATTGTATTAATTTTTACAGAGGGGGTTGACTTAAAGTTATACAAAGGCTCTTCAAAAGGAGCATTGAGATGAACCGGTAACGATTCTGATATAGCTTTTGTAAAAAGAGAATTAATAATTTTTTCGTTTAATACTTGAGTCTTTTTCTGCTCTGCTTCGAGTGTTTTTTCTGTAAATTTTTTTGGAATGATTTTTTGTTTATTGCTTTTGAAAATTTCTTTAAAATTATGTTTTGGATCAAGAGCAAGACTAGATGAGTCTAAAATGGCATTCTTAAACACACCTTGCTGGACAATTGTTTGACCATCACCAATATTTACTTTATACGTTGGTCTGTCAGCTGAGATAACAATTAAAGGAATATTACTATAATACGCTTCCGAAACAGCTGGGAAATAATTTAACAGAGCACTTCCTGAAGTGCAAACTAATATGGTTGGGGTTTTAGTTTGCTGTGAAATACCTAAAGCAAAAAATCCGGCAGATCTTTCATCTACAATACTATAACAATTAAAGTTCTTATTTGAAGCAAATCCAATTGCTAATGGGGCATTTCTAGAGCCAGGAGATATTACAATATTTTTAAAGCCAAATTTTTCACAATAAAGAATGATAGTTTGAGCAGAGTATATTGAAGGATACTTCATTAAGTGTACAAATTTAAAAAAGAGCGTTCAACATTGTTTCAGATTTTTTTAAAATTTCTTTCCATTCCTTTTCTGGATCACTTTTTTGTGTTATTCCAGAACCAACATATAGAGAAAGCACATCGGATTTAAGGTTAAAACATCTCAGATTAACAAATGAAAATGATCTGTCATTTTCTATTTGACCAAGAAAGCCAGAGTAAAAAGATCTGTCGTGATTTTCAGATCTGGAAATTTCTGCAAAAGCTTCATCCTTAGGAAGCCCCGCTATGGCTGAGGTCGGAAATAATACATCAACAATTTCTTGGCAGGATGCCTCTGAGGTTCCCTTGAACTCAGTTTTAAGGTGCTGAATTTTCCCTGCCGAAACCGTTACGGTTTCCCCAATCTCTAGAGAGGAGCATATAGGTTTGAGATTTTCATAAATTTCATCTTTCACAATTTTTTGCTCTTCTATTTCTTTTTTTGTCCAACTTTCACTTTTTATAAATTTTGAACCTGCCAAGGCCATTGTAGTAAGATTCTCGTTTTGTTTTTCAAATAACAGCTCTGGACTTGCTCCGACCCAATAGCCTTGATCTGGATGAAAAAACATGTAGCAGAAAGCATCATCATAAGAATCTAAGATCTTTTTAAATGTTTTTAAGCAGTTTGATTTGGGGTATTTAAAAGAGAACTTTTTTGAGAAAACTATTTTTAATAGTTTTTTTTGTTTGATTTTTTTTACTAGTTCTTTTATAGAGTGTAAGTAACTGTTTTTTTCTGTTTCAGAAACTAAAAAATTTGAGGGTGTTTTATTTGACTTTTCAAGCCTTTTGTTGGCAACATATTTTGTTTTTATTGTGATCTCGTTTTTTATTACATACCCTTTTTTATTATTAAAAGGTATTAAAAAAAAAGAATTATCAGAGATATTTCGAAAATCTTTATTGGTCGTCCTTCCTGAGTGAAAAGTTAAATCGTATTCAAAAGGTTTTCTGTACAAGATAAAGGGTTTGTTTTTTCTTTCAAACAAAAGAACGTTTTCAAAAAATTTTTTGTTTGACACTTTATCTAAACTCATAATTTTTTTTTGCAATGTAAATTGTTGATGCGCCAAGCATCTGTGGGCATATGTTGACAGATTCAAAACCACAACTTTTTATGATTTTTGCAAAATCATTTCCCGAAGGAAATTCTTCAGCTGATTTTTGAAGATATTTATAGGCTTTTTGGTCTTTGGAGAAAAAAGAACCAATTAAAGGGATTACTGTTCTGCTAAAAAGTAAATAGAAAAATTTAACAAATTTGTTTTTTGGAACCGATGTTTCAAGTATAATTAAAGATCCACTTGGTTTTAAGACCCTAAAACTCTCTTCAAGTCCTTTTTTTAGATTTTGAAAATTTCTTACCCCAAAACCTATTGTAATTAAATCAAACTTATTATCATCGAAACTTAGGTTTTCAGCATCTCCGCTAATTAAGGAAATTTTGTCATTTAAATTTTTATTTAAGATTTTTTTTCTCCCAACCTCAAGCATTTTTTCCGAAATGTCTAGCCCTATTATTTTCGAATTATTGATATTTGAAAGCTCTATAGCTATGTCAGCAGTTCCCGTTGCAATGTCAAGGATGGTTTTTGGATTGAGTTTTTTGGAAATTTTATAGATTTTTTTTCTCCACTTTACGTCATTTCCTGCTGAAATCAGCCTATTGAGTTTATCATATTCAAAAGAAATTGAATCAAACATTTTTTCAATTTGTTTCTTTTTTGAAGAATTTTGATTTTGATAAGGCTTCATTTTCAGAATAGAAAGTAAATTTAACTAATTCGTTTAATAGCTGTTAAAATAGTAAGTTTTTTTTCATAGTTCTTCCACTTTGCCTGATATTTTTTTTTAACAAAAAAGATTTTTAAATCAGCTTGATACTCATAGTCGCAAAAAAATATTTTTTTGTCAGAATCGTATTTTTTATTGGTGAAAAACCACAGACCAGAGTTATTCTTTACCTCATATGGTTTCGAAACCTTATATACATTTAGGTCAGCTTTATAGTCTTTGTTGGTTACAAAAACATTTAGATCAGCCATATAGGAATACGGGACAGTGTAAATTTTTTGAGATTGGGCAATGCTAACATTTAATAAGATAAGCAGAAAAACAGATTTTTTCATCTATTTAAATGTTTCAAAAACAATGCCAATAAAGCTATATTTTCCAGCCCTGCCTGTAGTTTCTAGTTACAAATTGATTTGCTTCGGGAAGGTTTGTAATCTTCATGTTTTCTCCATCCCATAAAAGTTTTTTTCTAGCATAAAAATCATATCCACCATTAGAATTTTCTTTTCTTAGCATATAACTTCTAATAGCTAAATTACCCATAAGAACAGTTTCAGTCATTGGGCCTGCATAATCAAATGAGGAAGTTAATTCTTTGTGTTCTTTGCTATTAAACCCAGCTTTACAGGCGTCTACCCATTTTCGTTGATGTCCGTATTCAGGCTCGGGCATTTCTTCAGTCTCAGGTCCAAACTCTGTATTCCCGTCGTATAAATAAAGCTTTGGCATTAGCGGGGAACTATCATTTATGTTGGTTGAAATAATTCCTTTATCACCAATCATTAAAACACCATTTAAACTGTCCTCACCCCCAATGTCGCTATTTGCAGGAATAATATCTGGGTGAGGAGGTCTAATCCCACCGTCAGTCCAAGTTAATTGAATTGGACTTTTACTTTTTTTCGTAGAATCAAAATTTAAAGTAATGAGGGATGAAGGTGGGCATCCTTCAGGATGATAGTCTGGACTCCACATTTTTGTAAAGACACTTCCAACACTACACTCAGCACTTTTTGGGTATTTGAGGCCGAGTGTTCTAAATGGAATGTCAATGAGGTGGCATCCAACATCACCAAGCGCTCCAGTTCCATATTCCCACCATCCCCTCCAATTAAATGGGTGGAGGTTTGGTGTATATTCTTTCTCACTTGCAGGGCCCAGCCAAAGGTCCCAATTTAAAGATGCAGGCTTAAGACTTGCGTTTGGACTTGGCATTTCAACTCCTTGAGGCCAAACAGGCCTGTTTGTCCAAACCTTAACTTCAGATATTTTTCCTACTCTTCCTGAATCAACCCAGTTTTGAACCATTTTTAAAAGAGGGTTGGAACCACCTTGGTTACCCATTTGAGTAACCACTTTTTGTTTTCTAGCAAGCTTAGTAAGCATTCTAGCTTCTCTAATATTATGGGTTATTGGTTTTTGAACGTAAACATGTTTGTTTCTTTCCATTGCATAAAACGCTGCAGGACCATGAACATGATCTGGAGTTGAAATTGTGACAGCATCAATATCCTTTTCTATGTCTAGCATTTCGCGGTAGTCAGAATATAATTTTGCTTTAGGAAACCTCTTAACTGATCTAGATGCACTTCCTGAAAAATCAACATCACAAAGAGCCACTACACGCTCTCTTCCATTTACTGATGCGTTAGCAATATCACTAATTCCTTTTCCACCTGATCCAATAGCAGCAAGGTTGAGTTGATCGCTTGGAGCTGTAAATCCAGCTCCACCCAAGACATTTCTTGGTACAATAAAAATTCCTGACCCAATAGCAGATTTTTTGATAAAATTCCTTCTTGATTTGTTAGATTCCATATTACGACGTTATATACATACAATATAGATTTTTGTAGCAAAGAATCAAAGGGGAATTAGCCTAAATTACAATTGAATTCTAGTAGGAGTATCTTCACCAGAAATAATAGATTCTGTTCCTTTAGCTATAGCACTAATAGTTTGTGTAATTGTCTGAATGTTTAGCGTGTTAGGCTCATCACTAACTTTATGATAATCTAAATCTTTATCCATTGGACTAGTGGAAAAAGTATGTGACGGAATCCCTAGTCTAGCTAAAGAAGCATTGTCTGATCTGAAAAACAAGTTATAGTCTTTGTATGGATCAGGATATAGTTTAAACTTTGAAGAACTTAAATTTTTCTGAATTATTTTACCAAAGGTTGATCTTTCAAAACCAGTTAACCATGCCGTGTTAGGCCCAAAGGGAGACTCTTTACCTATCATTTCTATATTTATTCCAGCAACGATCGATTCGGGTGAAATTGTATTTCCAAAATAATTTGAACCAACTAGCCCCATTTCCTCAGCTGTAAAAGCAACAAACAGAATGCTTCGAGAGTTGAGTTTATTTTTTTTAAAATACTCAGCTAATACTATCATTGCAGCAACACCAGAGGCATTGTCATTTGCACCATTATAAATTAAATCTCCGGTCCCGCTTGACTTTTTGCCTAAATGGTCATAATGAGCTGAAATTACGACGATTTCATTCTTTTTTTCATTACCCTCCAAAAAACCGATGACATTGAAAAGAGTTAATTCTTTTTTCGAAGATGATCGCTTATTTATATACTTGAAAGTTTGCCTATAATCATCATCATTATAAAAATCAAGACCAATTTTTTTAAATTGAGTTTCGATATATTTTGCAGCTTTTTCAATGCCTTCTTCACCTGCTTTTCTGCCCTGCATTGAATCGTTAGCTAAAGTATATATATGTTGTTGTACAGAACGTTCATTAATAATCTGTGAGAAAGAGTTGTAGAAAGTCAAAAAAAATATAATACGAAGAAATAATTTCATTTGGAGAATTTTTTTATAGCCTTTAAAATTCCAGCACAAGCGTCGTAGTTCTCTTCTTTTTCTAATTTATATAGCTCTTGATAAAGTTCGTTCAAAGGAACTCCCTTTTGAAGCTTATCAAAATATTGTTGAAAATATTTTTCAGATGTACTCATATATTATATATCGACAAATAGGATACCAAAAACTAA
>Ga0255752_10003233_pt1 | contig 17210 bp, 32 predicted proteins | sample 011ome_25_FD_179952 | JGI IMG/M metagenome (GOLD analysis project Ga0255752, IMG submission 179952) | Coastal salt marsh microbial communities from the Groves Creek Marsh, Skidaway Island, Georgia - 011512CT metaG (version 2) | ecosystem: Environmental > Aquatic > Marine > Intertidal zone >... | reverse complement strand
CTTTGTTCCATCAGACTTAAAGGCTACTCCGGTGGACTGATTTTCTTGAGACGCAACGCTAAACGATTTACCGGAATCGCTGGCATTGGCTAAGTCATAAGCTGTCCCGAACGACGATGCTCCTGCCGCTGGCGGGTTGCTAAAGGTGAACGTAGTGTTTTCTGACAGCTCATGCTCAAATACATTGGCATCTTCACAGTTAACTGTTGTTGCGTTAGACGAACTTGTTACTCTTTTAAACTTTTCGTTGTAGCTATCAGCCAACAACTCACCAGTAATCGTTACGTCACCAGAAATGTTGTTAACAGATACAGTGTCAAAGCTGAGTTTGCCGCTACCATCTGTCTTCAAGAACTGTCCAGCAGAACCATCTGCATCAGGAAGCTCAAGCTCGTAGGTAGCTGACGCTGAGTGAGACGGGCCTTTAAGCGTTACGCCGTGGCTGTTTACTTCGCAGTTAAAGCGAATAGCACCAGCGTTAGTGTTACCACGCAGCTCTGTAAACCCTGTACCAGACGGGGCCAGATAGACGTTACCCGGAACAGTAATGTTGCCTGTAAGCTGAGTTGCAGCAATAGCCAGTGCGGCTTGATGCTGGGTAACAGATGACTGTGTAATGTTTGCATCAGGCACATCAGCCCAAGTAACGCTAGCTGTTAGATCATTAATTTCTGCAATCTGCGGAATCGTAGCTGCAACGTAATCAATAACAGCAGCATTGGTAGGAATCTGTGTGTCGCTATCTGCAAACGTCTCGCTAGACGTAGTAATAGCACCAGCACTAATGTCAGAAAAATCTACGCTAGTCAGGTATCCTGCAGACGCATGGTTGCCCCAGCCAAACGCTGTATCCCAATTAGAAATGTTTAAGTTTGAGCCTGTGACAGCACCTGAAAACGTGCCTGTAGTCCCTGACACGGCTCCAGAAAACGTACCTGTAGTTCCTGATACTGCACCAGAGAATGTACCCGTAGTGCCTGCAACAGCAAGAAATGTACCTGCTGCGGGGGTAGTGCCGCCAATAACTGCGTTATCAATAGTACCACCGTCAATGTTAGTGGTTACATTAGCACCCGAAAGATTAACAGTACCCGTAGCAGTAAGACCATCAAACGTAGCTGTGCCAGTAAACGTAGGGCTAGCAAGGTCTGCCTTAGTCCCTATTGCGGTTTGTAATGCGTCAAATTCAGTATCGAACTCAGAGCCACGGATAACCTTATTGGTATCGCCTGTAGGTAGCGAGTCCTTAGCCGTAAAGTTTGTTGACTTTGTGTAGTTGGACATAATTTTTCCTATCCGTTTGCATTTTAATTAAACACCCGCATACAGGCGCTTAAGTAAAAGGGGGCCGAAGCCCCCGAAGGATTTACGCAGACGGTACTGCGAGGACAAAACCAGCTTCTGGGCGATACACCTGAACACCATACAGGGTGTCGGCGGTGTACAGCGTAGAAAGGTATTCCTGCTTGTACTGAGTCTGTGAGCGAACGGCCATCTGCTCTGCCATCACAACAGCTTCATTGTGGAACAGCAGTGCTGCGCGAGTGTCGACAGTGCCAGCCGTGTTGTCACCAGCGGCTTCAATAGTTCGGCAGTTAGCAGAAACGTAAACGTCTACGCCATACAGGTTGCCGATCAGGCCGTTATTAACAGTGCCACCAGATACAAAGTCAGATGACACATACCGATCAATACCCATAATCGCATTGCGCGTTGCGGGCGGGATAATCAGGTTACGATTTTCCATCGGTACGTTGTTGTCATCCAGCTTCTGGATCATGTCACGGAAAAATGCGTCCGTAAACTCGTCGCCAGCTACCAGAGTGTCGTCGGTGTACTGAGTAGTAGTACCACCATCATTGAAGAAACAACCGCTGTGCTGGTAGTCAGTTTCAGCAGGGCTAAATACGATAGCGCCACCGTCACCAAAACCAGTACCAGCCGCGTGCAGGTCGTTGTCAACCTGTACGGCCAGAGCGTAACCAGCGTCTTCAGTGTAGAACTGACGCAGAGATGACAGTGCCTGTACCTCTACGATGTCCTCGATCAGACGCGAGTATTCAAAGTGACGGTTAATAGTAACTGTCAGCTCTGACTCGGTGTTTGCAATGATAGTTACCGCAGTGTCAGCCGCTTTAGCATTGGCATCGCCACGAGTAGGCTTAGGAATATGAATAACGTCACCCTTCTTGCCAGTCATAGCGAGACGCTTGACAAGGGGAGCCATCTTCAAGTTCTTCTGATAAGCAGCAATAATTTCGTCTGACCAGATTTCTGGTACAAAAGTTGCCGCTTCTGTTAGGGCGGTATTACCCGCCGCGCCGGGGTAAGTTGCTGTAGCCATGATAAATCTCCTTTAAAGGCTAACGAACTCGACCCTCCGCGTATGCTTTCAATATCTCATCAGATAAAGCGTTGTAACGGTCAGGGTCGGTCTTCATCAATTTAATAATGTCAGCACGACGATAAACTTTCTTCCTTGACCCTTCAGCTGCTCCGCGAGCATTGCCTGTGTTGGCTGATTTAACTGCACTCTGACGCGCTACCCTTTCTGCCTGAGCAGTTTGTTGAACAACTTGATTCTTCTCTTTCCAGAGATTAAACAACTCGTTCGCGGCATCGTAGTCATAGCCTTTATCCGCCTGAACAAACAACTGTGTTCGGACTTTCGACCCCTTGATCCACTCAGCAAACTTTGTGTCTTGCAAAATACTCTCCATGTCAGGATGACTGGATTTCAATTGCGCTAACGCTGTCTGCTGTTTGTACTGCTGTGTGTAAGCCTCGGCTTCCCTAATCTTGGGGTGATTGTCTATTGCTCGGTTTACAGCTGTCTGAGGATCAACAAAAAAATCAACATCATCTTTGTTGTCATCATCCCGCTGTGTTTCAGGTGCCGGTGAGAGTTGTGTCTGAATGTAGCTATCAACCAGATCCCGCAGCTCGCTAACTTCTTTTCGCGTTTCCCCAACTTCAGCGCTTTGCTTGCCTGAAAATCGCTCAAGCTCTTGGTGCATCTGTACTAATTCTTCAACAGATTTACCTTGATACTTGTCTGGAACGCTAGATTCTTGAGATTGTTCCTCTTCAGGAGTCTCGACAGAATCGTGAATTAACTCGTCTGTTGTTTCGGTTTCCTCTACTTCCTGACGCTCATCAATTAGTGTCGCTCTTGACATCATTAAATAGCCCCGCCTTTTGTAAGGTTATGGAGATTACACATTAATTAGCCCTCCTCTCGGTGGGCTTCCCTACCACGTCGCCCGGCTTCTTCGTGTTCGCGTACCCATTTCATGTGCCTGCCGGGAAAATCTCCGGTAGATCCATCTAGTACACACTTTGTCGCCGAAACGATTTTTGTAGCATTGGCGCCACAACCGCACCTACTGGTTGTAGTTGTGCCTTCTACAAATTCTTCAAAGATATGACCATTCTCACAACGAAAGTCAAATACCTTCATTTTCTTTTTCTAGCTCGTTAAAGCTAGTTTCCATATTGTTTTCAAAGTTCAACAAATATGCCAACACTTTTAGCTGACCTTTGCGAATAAACAGGTCTTCGCTATCTTTTGTGTTTTCAACGCTATTAATAAGCATAGCGTTTTGTTTTAGCTCTTCGATTAACTGTTTCCAGCCTTCCGTCCGAAACAGGTCAAAGTATTTGCTGTAATACTCTTCTACTTCTTTGTCCATTGAGGCCATAGGGTTATCTCAAAGTTGCGTTGTATATCTTTGCGGAATAAAGGTCAAGACTTCTTTGTTGTCTTTCGCCTGCGACCCGATGCAGTGACCGCATATTTCACTCGCTTTGGCCCTGTTTTCTTAGCCTTAGCGGCATCTTTCTCTGCTTTTGTCATTTTTGCAGCTACCTTCTTGGGCCTACAGGCTGGGTATGGACGCTTTGAGCCTTTAGCTTTTTTACGGCCACAAGGCTTACCCGTCTTAATATCAACCCATTCCTCGTTAAACCACTTGGTTAAGCCGCCTTTTGACTTAGGCATACGTCCCACCGCGTTTTTTATACTCCCGCACTAACCACGCATTTGCATAAGCACTGGGGTATACGTCAAACTTTTTCTTAGCTTCAGCCTTTACGCGGGCATACAGCGCTTTATTCTTAGGCGTTGGGCTGCCGGACTTTTTTTTTGGCTTAGCCTTTTTTTTAGCCGGCATTACTTCTTTGCCTTTTTCTTAGCTTTTTTCTTTTTCTTGGCTGGCTTTGATTTATATGCACCCATTCCGTAACCCATAACCGCCTCCTACTTGCCCTTGTGGACTTTTTGTACTTCAAAGTTTGCTGACTTAGACGCGCCTTTATGCGGCTTATAGCCACCTGACGGGTCTTTCATCAGCTTAAATGACTTGCCTGACTTCATCCAGTGATAGCCTTCTGGCGCCTTAACCTTCATATCATCACCACTTCTTGCAAGACCAATATCTTGCTGTCAGCTTACTCGGAGGACTTGTATCACACTTATGCCTAGCCCGGAAAGACTTTCGCCTAGCGGGCTGGTCTTTCTTAATAGTCATCTTGGCATCGCCAAAACGAATGGTCTTAGTCTTGTCGCCCACCTTCGCTACTACTACAAACTTCTTGGTCGGATGGCTCGGAGTTCGCTTCGGTTTGTTGTATCCGCTTACGCCCGCGCGTTCCAGCTTTGGGTCTTTTTTCTTCGCCATTAACCTTCTCCTCCAAGGAGTCTAAGCGCTTCTGGAGCCATGTTATTTTGTCTTCCTGATCCTTGAACGCTTGGTTGATTTGGCCTAGCAGTTTGTTCATTTCCGTTGGTGTCATTAACATTGGTTGGCTTAGCCTCTAGCTGTCGTTTTTTCAAAAGCCTATCAGCAACCTTCAATCGGCGCTCGAACTCTTTGTCCTCTTGATCGCCTTCTTTCAGGTTTCGGGTGATTGCATTGATCTTGTCAATCTCAAGCTCTTCAGGCGCTATCTGAGCCTCTACAGCAAGCTTAGCGGCTCTGGCCTGCGACTCTGCCGCCTGACCATTAAGTGCATTGGTCTGGCTCTGCTGAAGGGCCAGCTGCGCTTGCTGAGCCATCATCGCCATTTGCTGGGCCTGCGGATTAGGTTGTCCAGCCTGTTGCATTGCCGCAATTAACTCTTCGCGGTTGCTCAGGTTCATGTTGTCAATAATGCTTTGGATAAGAACAGGATACAACGGGCTATCCTGCTGCATGGTTTGAAGCAACTGCACCAACTGGGTTACTTCGTATTCTCTAGCAATAATGCCTAGCGTACTGGTTGCCGTAAACTTATAGTCAGCTACCGGATAGTTTTCCGGGTCAAACTGCATATATCTATGAGCGGCTTTAGTTACAAAAGGCAGTAAAAACGACTGCTGGAAATTTATGAGAGTACGCTTATGACGTTTAATAATGGCGCCCAAAGACATAGATATGCCAGCAGCTGTAGCCTCTCCATTAACTTGTCCAGCAATTCCTGCGGAGTCAACTGCGCCAGTCGCCTGCTGAACCATCTGCTGTAAACTCGCAGCCTGCGCAAACGTAATCTGTCCAACTTGACCAAAGTTAAATGGTTGAAGAACCTCACGGGGGTCTCCGTTCGTCAAAATCATCTTGCCGGGACGGACTTCAGGCTTAGCGCCTCTAGGAAGCCGTGTAGCGTCCACAGCAAGCATTGGGTGAATAGTTAGGCTCAGGGCATCAATACGCGCTCTAAGCTCTGTATCAAGCGCCTTCTGGCTGTTATAGCCCTTCTCGCAAACGCCACGACCCCAGAAACGGCCCGGCACGACATCCCAAGGGAACGCTACGACAGGTCGATCATTCATCATGTAAGGGTTTGCTTCGGCTTTTAGCAATGTTCCGCCGTTAGCAATAACCACGATAGCCTCGACGTACATAGAGTCTTCTTCGACTTCTATGTCCTCGGCCTCTAAAAGCTCGCGGGGAACAAGGCCATAATACTTGGTTAGGCGAACCTTGTCATCATTATAGATCGTTAGGTCTTGATCTGGCTCAAGATCGGTATCAGCAGCGGCAGAATCAATCATAGCTTGACGATATACCCCCTGCTCTTGAAGGATCTCTACGCTATGCTTGCTCACAAATTCATCAACCGCTACGCCGTATGCGTCTTCAACTGAAGTTGCTACGGGGTCAATCAAAAAGTTCTGTGGCAATACCGGCTTTAACTTTACGACTACACGGTCAGTAATATTGACGCCAACAGCCTGAAGGTCTCCACCCATGATCGGCTCAGCCGCTGGAGCCATTTCTTTAATCTCTTCAAGAATTACCTCCCCAATACCTGTGCCAAATACCGCTGAGTTAATCAAGCATTCAGCAACTGCCTTACGCACTTTGCAGGCTTCAAAGTCTTCGGTAAGCTTTTTTCTAAGATACATGGCATCTTGCTTCTGACTGTCCAAGACATCATCAGCAATATCAAACCATTTACCCCGGCCAAATGTCGCCTCTTCTAGCTCGGCTACATTAGATTCTACAGCCTGCTGAAGCGCAGGAGAGATAATACGAGAACGCTCCGATGCTCTTTCGGAGTCAGCAGGATCCCATTGACCTCGCCATAACCGATAGTATTCCTCAAAACTTTCTTCATAATTTGATTCATAGTAATCACGCCAGTTTTCACACTTGGTCATTACCCACTCTTCAAGCGACTGCTGCGCCATTAATGGGTCTGGACTGTAAATTTCTTCGGCCATTTTAATATCCCGCTACCACATCTAAGATTTCGTGGTCATCAATTTCGTATTCGTAGTCATACGCAACCTGAGCTAACTGGTCTATATACGCTAAAGCATCGACTAAGTCATCATGTGTTAGCGCATCTGGAAACTGAAACAGCTGATCTAGGAATCTATTGTTCCACTCGCCCCGATTTAATTGTATGTAACCGTTTTCAAATCGACCTTGTAATGCCCACATTACGCGGTCTGTTTTCTTTTTGTTTCCGTGTGTTAGTTCTTCTACACGAAAAAACGTTCCGTACCGCTTCATCAAGTCTGTAAGCGGCGACATTACTGCCTGTTTTGCAATACCTTTTTCTATTCCAACGCTGACAGGACGATAATCCCTAACAGCTTGAAATATCTTCATGGCCGTTTCATTTAGATCCCAGCGACCATAAATTATATTTTCAACGTGCCAGCCATCGGGGCTAACCTTAGCCACTGCTATAGCTGTTTCATCTAACTTGGTGTTTTTAGTGCGCTTTTTGTTTATATCCTCAAAGCCTGCTAAGTCAACGGCGATATAATAATCGCCTTCGTCCGGTGTGTCACCAAAACGAATCCAATCTTCTTTAAACATTTCGGAGCCTCTAGCTTCAAATGACGCCATAAACTCCTGTCTAAAGGCATAGCTCGACATAGACTTCTTTGCTAAATCTATTTCTTTTGCATCTAATATCGAGTTGTCGTAGCTCGTAAAATGCCACGCCTTATAGGTTTCATCATCGTTTAACTCCGCATACTTATAAAGTTCGTAGAAATGGTTTCTACCCATCGGAGTTCCGATAAACAACGCCGAGCCTTTTTGGTCAGCCAGCGCTGGTCTTAGAATCTGCTCCCATACGTCGGGCTTCATGTCGGCGTATTCGTCCATTACAAGAAACTTTAGGGACACACCGCGCATGGTTTCTGGTCTGTCAGCACCCTTAAGGCTAATAGTGGCGCCGTTTACCAGTTTAATCTGGAGGTTGTTGATGTGAGATCCCGCGATTACGGGGTGGCCTAACTCCATAAGGGTCTGCCACATAATATCGCGAGCCTGCCCCTGAGTTGGGGCTACATAAAATACATGGCCTTTATCTGCCTGTAGACCATTAATAATTAGCATCCATGCTGCTAGGCGGGACTTCCCTGTCCGCCGCCCAGCCGCTACTACCTTAAAACGAGTAGGATCGGAAAAAACACCCTGCTGCCAATCAAGCAGCTGTACGTTTAGGTCAGTCAAACTTAACCTTCCCAGCCCTCGTCAAAGCTGTTGTATACGCCGTCATTGTTGGTATCGCACTGGCTATCCCAAGTCATTTGACCAAAAGTAAAACCATTCGACCACGGCACAAATGCCTTACACCAGTCATGCGATCCGGGCGTCAAACCACTAGTTGAGCTTACCTCTTGATCCCGTTTAGCATTTGGGGCCAACGGCGTAAAATATACTGCACCATTGGCATACACCCTTTTGGTAAAAACAATTTCGTTTGTAACATAAACATTCTGTCCATCTGGAACCGTATAGCTAGAACCATCTGGATAGTCAATGTAAGTAGACGCATTAGCGTTCATCATAAATACAGAAATAAATGCTACGGTAAAACAACCTAGCGCTACTTCATAAATGTTTTTCATTTGTTAGCTCCCGTTAAAATTGATAAGTGATGTTGGTGCTGGTATTAAATCAAAGGTTACAACTACTTCTAAATTTCCTGCGCTTGTTGCTTGGCACTTAACCACCTCTCCTTGGTGTAAAACAAACATAGGGCCACCACCGTTACTCAATGTTTCTTTACCTCCTCCAGCCACGTTAGTGCCGTCAAAGATGTACGCTTGTGGCGTTCCAGAAACATCCCAGTACAAATCAATGCTGTTCGTAGAGCCACCGTGGTTAGCTATAAACACGTAGTTAACAATTGCGTGAAACCCGTTAGGGACAGTAAACAACGTGGTAAGCGCTGTGTCTGTGAGTGTTGTGTGCTTTGTGTATAGCATTAGTAAGTCCAGACAAGGGGCAAAGAGTCCCGAGTATCAACATGAATAAAGGTTTTAGCAACGCCAATGCCAGAAAATCCCAAATTAAAAGCAGTAGTTAATAGTGTGTAGCGATGGTGGGCGCTTTCAACTCTGAGGTCAGCGGCAATGCCTTGTGTGTGCGTTCCGGGTTGGGCTTTTGCAATTTCAATTGAGTGGCTAGGGTCACGATATCCCGAGGTGACAACTAGCGGAAAGCCGCACAATTTGCGAAGTTCGTCTACCTTTTCCAAAAACTCAGGATTCATGCGGTTATTGCCGGTCTCTTGGCAATCAAACTCTTCAATCCGAAAATACTTCATTGGGCTGACTCGCTTATTGTTTTTTTGGCCCTGTTAATATCGTTTAGGTACGCCAGCTCACAGTGATCTTTTCCAAAAACAACATCAATAAAAGCATTTAACCATGCCCATGACCTAAATCTAGACTTAAGCCTATGAGATCGGCCAGATATAGACTCGTTAGCATTGTCGCCAAACAAAACAAGTACATTCAAAAGCTGTGAAATAGCATCGCCAACCCTAGTCAAGTAACTAATAAATCCTCTGCCTAGTCGCTCAATTAAACTATCTTGTGACATCTACCGACTCGCCATCAATAATGTTTGATTCTTGAGGCTGGGTAACTTCTGCTGAACCAACACCCGTAATGTTGATTTGAATTGCAGATTTGCCGCCATTCTGGACAATATCCTTTTCAAATGCGGCTACTGGCAGGATTCTATCCATCACCAGCTTCCATGCAGCGGCCTGATTCTTGTGGTCATCATCCATTGCTGCCGCAAATATGGTGTCCATCACTCGCCTAGACTTGGGTGAAGCCAGCATACGGGCTTTATACTCATTGATAATCGCCGCATCACCCTTTGGACGGCCCACTTTATTGCGACCGCCCTTAGATTTTGTAGCTATATCTTTTCTGGTGGGCCTGCCTGAAGCCTGAGTTCTGACTTTAGGCTCTTCGTCATTCGACATCATCTACTTCCGAGTTTGAATCTTCAGCTAAGTCTAACAACTTACGCAAAGTTTCTGCTATATCAGCTAGATGCTCTGCGATTTCCTCCAGAACACCGCCGTCAGGCATTACTTGCCCATCATAATAATGGAGTAGCCACCCATTTTAGGTAGTTCAGTCTCTTCAGGCGTAGCTTTGGCATCATAAATGGTAGACATGCCAGCATCCTGCATGGCCTTGACCTTCTCTTTTGACTTCTCGCACATTGAGTAGTAGTCAATTGAGCGATATTCAACAGTATGGTCTTTCATTTTGGATCTCCTAAAAGTTGAAACGGGCTATTAGATGCTTGTTAGCATCCTATTAAGCCCGCCTTTCCCTCCCTATCCTATATTAATCCGATAGAAAATCAACCCTTACCAGATAACAGCTACCGCAAACAAAACAACAACGGCCAAAACAGTCATTGCTGCCTCAACATCTGTCAGATCCATTACACGGGACTTAAATTCCTTACCGATTCTTTTTACAAATTTCATATCCGCACCTGTTACTTAGATTGTTACCGACCGTAACATGGTAACACTTATTGTTACTGGTGTTACAAGAGGTAACAGATATCTAATTTCGGCTTTTTTTGTATCTGGGGGGCAACTGCCGCCATCGTTACGCGCGATCGCGGGGCCCGGTGGGTCGATTTGCCAGCCAATCGCGGACTTACGGCCGATCGGATGCGGATGCTGTACGGGTGAAAGTGTGAGGCGGAATGGCACCCATTACAGCGACCAATACGCCAACCAAACAAACCCGGCTTGTAATAAATCCCCTTGCCGATCGTTTACTACCTGAACCCATTAACAGGTATAGACAAATGGACGTAATGACAATGGCAACGGTAACAGTGTTCGGGATCATTCCCGGCGCAATCGTGCTAGCTTCGATAGTCTGGCAATTGTGGGATCAATGCCCATGGCGCTGAGGTTATAAGAAAACTTATTTAATATTCCGAAATATTCTTGGAATGTTTGTAATGTTTGCAAGTATCATTCGTTTGTCAGATGCAATACCGCATCGGCACCAAACACTAAACGGAGCAACAACAATGGAAAAGCTATTAAACAAATACGCAGCAGATCGGTCAGACGCAAACGCAATGGCGCTAGTTAAGCATGACAAAAAGCATCCCTTCGCGGCAATGTTCCTCACTCAGGATCAGGCCGACATGCTGGCACAAGCCAAGCGCGTTGTGGCATTTAACAGCCGATACGTTTAAAGGATCAGATCAGTGATTAAATACATTCGACAAACATGGACGGTAGGCCGGGAATTTGATTTCCCGGTCTCATTCATCATCTACGAGATCATGCGCGGATTGTTCACCCACGTTAATGCGATAACGGAGATTTAAGCAATGGCAAAGTATACATTCGAGTCTGAAGTAGTTTATGAAACCGAAAACGAAGAATCCGGGGTGCTGGCACAGGTAATCACCACCCCCAACATAATGTGGAAATACAAGGTGATTCTGCATGATATTGATGCCGGGGAATTGGTGCCGGTATCAAAATCATTCAAACACTTAGGCGATGCCGAGGCATACGCGGACAATTGCACCGAATACGCCTAAACCGATCCAGACTCACAAACCGCACCGGGTGACGCCGCGCGGTTTTCTGGGTGCCAACACCGGCACAATCAAACAGAAGGGGTAAAACAAAATGGCGAAAAGGCGGAGCAAAAATCACGATCTGACAACAGGCGAGCAATTCATGGTTATTGGACTGGTAGCGCTATGGTTTGCAGCCATGACAATTCTGGCCTTTTTGGCTTATCAAACGGCAGCGGGGTTTTCACAATGATGGCGCGCAAACAATACGCCGAGCGGTGGAGTTATTCGGTTGTACACCATTCACAGGAGTGGGATTGCTGGCTAGTCACGGCATACGATGCCGAGCACGACCAAATCGGAGACTCCGATACCTATCACCGCAAGGCTGACGCGGTAGACATGGCGCGAGCATACATTGAATCAAGCCGGTGCGATGTTGCGCACATTTATGCAAAGGACGGGCGGCTACTGAACTGCATCGCATATCGCCCGGAACGGGGCAAAATCTGCTAAACGTGCGCCAATCAATGCCCATCAATGGTGGGCATTTGTGGGCATACGCTCAAAATCAAACAAACAACCGGAGTGATTAGTTATGGCAAAGCCAAATGGTTTTATATTCTATCGGGGCGCATCTGTTTTAGATGGTGCGCCGATCGTCGGGATTGCTACCCTATCGAGCAGCAACATTAAAACCGGGCCGAATGGTCGCGGGAACATGGTGCAAACGTGGATACTCCGCGCGGATGTTAATCCGATGCACGCAAGCAAAAACAAGCTTGACGCATCTATTTGCGGATCATGTCCGCACCGCCATAGTTTAGGTGGCGCGTGCTATGTCAACATCGGGCAAGCTCCGCTCGGCATTTATCGCGCATTTGAGCGCGGCAATTATCCGGACTATTCAGATAACCCGGAAGCGATCGCGGCAGCATTACATGGTCGATCGGTACGCATGGGCGCATATGGTGATCCGGCTGCTATCCCGGTGCCAGTGTGGGAAAGCTTGTTAGTCGCGGCCGATGGCTGGACTGGCTACACCCACCAGTCCCGGCATCCCAATTTTGACGCGGCGTTGCTGCGCTATTGCATGGCTTCGGCCGATACCCCAAAGCAAGCACAAAAGCTAAATGACATGGGCGCGCGCACGTTCCGGGTCAAAACCGAATCAGCGCCGATGCTACCCGGTGAGATCGAGTGCCTATCCGATGCGAAGGGTATCAAGTGTATTGATTGCGGGCTATGTAACGGCCGCGACAATGCCGCGCCGAACATCGTGATAAACGTACACGGATCACGTTCCACTAACTTTGAACGCGCTTTGGGTGGCGCTCAGTTAATCGCGGTCGGTTGATCCGATTCGCAAACATTGGTAAACTTTCAAAACATCAACAAAACAGGAGAAACTATGTCTACTTACACTCAACAATACGTTTCAAAATGTGCGCCTTGGCTCTCTAAATCAGAGGCCGAAGCGGTATACCAAGCCATCCTAGATACTAGCTGGGATACCAAATCAGTCTACGAAGTCGAAGTAATCGCAGTGGCGCGGGATATGTTCCCGTATATTGAGGAACGCAAGCCAGCGCCCATATCAGACGAAACTCAAAAGCAATTGACGGCCATTCGGCTGCGGGAAGCTATCGCCGGGCTGGCATCTGCCGACCGTTGGCTGTCAAAGATCCGCAACGGTTCCGATGGCATCGCTATGGCCCGCCGTGATATTGCAATGATTATTGAATCTCTGGGGGGCGCCGAAAATGGTAGTTGATCTATCGCTAGTGTCAGAGATTGCAGAGCGCCGCGAGCGTTTGAAGGCGCAACACATGGAAGCGCTGAAGAAGCTACAAGCGGCGATTGAGGCGGGAAGCCATGCCGACGAAGGCCATTACCGAGGGCTAGAGTTTGGCTTGGATTGCGGCCTGATACATTTGGATTTTATTTACGATCTAGCAAAAAAGGGGGAATGACATGGGCATTTCAACACTTTATGACCGCGTTCATGTATTTGCGACTGAGCTTGACTCAGAGTGGGCGACGATTGACGCGGAGATACACTACCGCATAAACGCAGGGGACGGCGACGCGGAACCCCAAACCTTTGAACTTGAGAAGGTCACAACGCGCATTGCAGGCGCTGAGACGCCGGTAAACATAACGCCTTTGATTAACTTTGATTACATCATGGATTTAATCGAGGAGGACGCCAGCAACGCTGACACCTTTGCGGGGGATTACTGATGCTGCGCTATTGCGAACTGTGCGAAGAGGTTTTTTTTGACAACGGCTTTGATTTAGTTCAAGCCAGCGACCATATAGAAAATGGCCCAAATGAGGTTTGGTGTTTGCATTGCTTGGAGAAACAAAAAACCAAACCGGATAGCGATAATGTTTAGCGAGAGAACGGGCGACCTGTTGATGGCAGCGTCCGCGACGATTGGGGCCGTGATAATCATCGCGGCTCTTTTCTTGCTACTGCTGGCGGCGTAAACTCATGCGGTTAGTTCATGGGGGCAGTACGGTGAAAAGACCATTTTGGCAAATGGAGGGATATTCTTCCGACGATGCGAAGATTGCGCTACAGGCGGCGGAGTCAATGGCTTTTAGATTTGGCGAGGACATGGCGATTATGGGCGATCTCAGCGTGATTCGCTTGGCTGATGCCGATGAACCGCCATTGGAAATAGTCCGATGCCCTGAAGTGTTTAAGAAAAAGCAAAAAGAGTATTAGACCTCAAACAACCTTTATTAGTATTATTAGATTGTCCAAGGGCCGCACTCCTGCCCTGTTTGAGCCGGTCGGCAGCGCCCCGGTGGACGGAATCGCTGCCTCCCGATTGACTCAGAACGGCCAGCTTAAGCTAGCCTCTCCCTGACCCATAGCGAATATCACTAAAGACACCGCTAGAACGACCGACAAGGGCAGGACGTACTCAGGTACGTCATACCACGGGTCGCGATCATCGTTCATTCTGGGGCTTCTGGGGGCGTCTCAGGCACGCCAGTCAAATGACCGTTAATTGATGAGCGCAGGCAAAACGGCTTGCCTTTTGAGTCCATCATGTAACGGATTCCCTGATCCTCTAGGGTTCGCTTGAGCTTTGGCGTAGTGAACGCCTTGAAAATATCAAACAGCTCTCGGTAATAGATGTATTCAGGATCTCTCATCTTTCCCCCTTACCACGGAATATCGTCATGGTCAGATTTAGCGGGCGCCTTTTCCTGAGCTTCAGGCTTCCACGTATCACGCTCAGCGTACAACTTACCGCCTTGTGACTCTTTGATGTCGATGTTGATCCACTCGGCGCTAGGGTCGGCCTTTACAGCACTGCCAATCCACGCCTTAAATTCATCTAGCTTGATGGACATCTTGGCTTTTACCCAATCGGGTGCGTTTTCGTGTGGCTTCTTGATAATCATGCCCTTCACGAAGTCTTTTTCTGTTTCGGTGTTCATGCTGCCTCCTTTCTGGCTTGGTAGAACTCATCGGATTTGAGGAATGCTCGCTCCTCGGTCGTAAAGATGCCGCCCTTACTCGGGGCGACCCATAGTGCCTCCTTGATTGTGTTATCAATTTCATCCCACGCCTCAGCTACGGCGTGAATATCCCCGCTAGCGATGTTCATCTTGATATACGCCACAGAGTCGAGGTTCTCCCTAACCGCTTCGTTATGCTTAAGGATAGGCTCCATTGCATCCTTCGCAGAGCCGTGAGCGATCGCGTTCGACACTTCATCTGCGCTGGCAATCTCACTACCGCCAAGGCCCAAGAACGCTAGCGCCCTGCCGACCGCTGAGGTCTCGGCATTTTCAAGGGCTGAGGTTTTGTTGATCTTGCCGTATGCCCTGTTCTCTTCAGCGTAACCAGTGGCCCTGACACGACCGTCAGAGTCCTTTATGGTGGCCCGCATGACGACCATTGAATCTTCTGCTGCAACTAGGTCAGTCTCAATCGACCATCCCTGATGTGCATCACTAACCCGAAAGTCATCAATTCTTCTCGCTACCGTGAGGTAGATTTTGCCGTGGATATTAACTTCACCCCTGTCTTTGTTTGCCATAGTTTGGCACTCCTTTGTTTACCCATGCTCAGGTTACTACCATAACGCAATGTCTGCAACACTTTAAAAGAATAAAAAACCTTGCAATGTTATTGACAACGATTCCGTGGTGAATCAAAGTGCTCGGTTCCATCAACACAAAGAGGAGATGCTTGTGCCCGACTTCAAACAAGGGTCATTCAGGGGTGGCAGTAATCGGGAAAGCCCAGCAGAGACAATCAACAAACTCTCAAGCCTAGATAAGTTCAAGCGGGTGAAGGCCAATGAATACGTAGCCTGCTGCCCAGCTCACGACGATAACAGCCCGAGCCTGTCGATCACCGAGGCCAGCGACAAGATCCTTGTCCACTGCTTCTCTGGGTGCTCTCAGGAAGAGGTGCTGGATGCTTTGAAGGCGCGAGGGATGTGGACGGAAAAAGATGACCGCTGGGTACAGAAAACGTGGTCAACTGATGAACTGGACTACATGATGCATTGGTGCTTGTGTTACCACGGCGCCGTCAGACGGGGGGAAAAACTAAAAGATATGGATCCAAATAAACTAGATCGTTACGTCACGCTGTTGAGTGATTTTTCTCCAAAGCGGTACGAGATTGTGGAGGAGGACGCGCACCGTGGATAAGACACAAGACGAGTTAGACGAAAAGATTAAAGCGGTATATTCAAAATCAGACGAGGAGTTATATCAGGAGATGTCACAGCAGCTTCGATCAGGAACGGAGTCAGACACAAACGTCAGGCCAATCATCAGCTCTTTGGCCCGACTTCATCAAGCCGCAACCAACCACCGAATTAAGGAGTTAGAGGAGCGCATCGCCAAGGAGCGCGAGGTTATCCCAAATATGGTCACGACCGGCACTGTAACGCTGGTTTACGCACCATCGGGGGCAGGCAAGACCGTCTGGATTCTGGGCAGTCTGTTCCAGTCCATCACCAAAAACCTGATACGAGGCTCTGATGTCATCTATTTCAACGAGGATGATGGCGCTAAAGGCGTACTCCAGAAGGCCAAGATGGGCCAGAAGTACGGCATGACCATGATTACCCTAGCCAATTCAGGCGACCCCATGCTCCGCACCACCAATGATGCGCTACATTTGCTCGATATGATTCGGATCGAGGGTCAGGCGGAGGGCAAGATCATCATCTGCGACACCCTGAAGAAGTTTGCGCCAGTCTTAAACAAGGGCGATATGCGGGATATTCTTCATGTTTTCCGCCAGTTTGCGGCCGCTGGCGGCACTGTGATCCTTTTAGGTCACTGCAATAAGCACCGATCCTTAGACGGAAAGCTGATCTACGAGGGCGTTGGCGATCTCAAGGCGGACGTAGACAATATGTACGGCTTAGATCCACTCAATGACAAGTATTCAGACTGGCAAGAGCTACTGGTAATCAACGAGAAGGATCGCAGTCAGGTCAGTTTCGAGGGTGGCTTCAAGTATCGCCAAACCGGAGCGCTTACTAACTACGAGGAATCTGTGGACTCTGTGCAGTTTCTAGGCCCAGAGGACATATCAGACCTCAAGGCCCGCCAAAGGGCTCAGATCAACGTAGGAAAGGCGCTAGCGAAATACGAGGATGAGTTCTGCTTCCTGCAAAGCGTCATGTCAGACGGCATGACACGCTCTCAGAAGGAGCTTATGAGCCTTTTGCATGACGAAGAGGTCAACCCCAACGGCTGTTCGCCAAAGACGCTACGAACCTGTATCGACCTTTTGCGCGGCATCCATCTAAAAGTGGAGCGCAGAGGGACTTATGGGGCCAAATACTTCCGCTGGGAGACCGAATAGTCAGGATGCCCAGAATGCCCAGAATGCCCAGAATGCCTCTA
>Ga0255752_10003227_pt1 | contig 17228 bp, 15 predicted proteins | sample 011ome_25_FD_179952 | JGI IMG/M metagenome (GOLD analysis project Ga0255752, IMG submission 179952) | Coastal salt marsh microbial communities from the Groves Creek Marsh, Skidaway Island, Georgia - 011512CT metaG (version 2) | ecosystem: Environmental > Aquatic > Marine > Intertidal zone >... | reverse complement strand
AGCTTCACAAAACCACCGAGGAGCAGTTATGGATGAAGGATTTGGACACTCTCGAAGAGACTCTCACCATTCTCGACGCCGAAGACGAAGAAGCCAAGGTCGTGCTCGAGCGCCAACAACGCGCGGCTGCTCGCAATAATACCGCTGCTGGTAAGAAAGCTGCGGCGAAGAAGGTGGCCAAGGCTCGTGCGGCGAACAGCGATGACGAAGATGAATGGATGGATGACGACTTCAGCGATGATGACTTTGAAATCGCGAAGCCAAAGAAGAAGGCGGCGCCCAAGAAGGCTGCCCCGGCGCCCAAGGCGGCTCCGGCGCCCAAGGCAGCTCCAGCTCCGGCACCTAAGGCTCCTGCTCCTTCTGCGGATAGCGACAGCGATGATGCTCAGCCCATGTCTCTTGCTGAGCGCTTGGCGTTGCGCGGCGGCGCTGCGTTGAGCAAGCCAGCAGCCAAGACGAGCGCGATGAGCATGACGTCCATCTCCAAGGCTGTTGAGGAAGTCGCTGCGAAGAAACCTGCGGCTGCTATCAAAAAGCCCGCAGCCGCGCCGAAGAAGAAGGCTGTTGCGGAATCAGACTCTGATGATTTTGATGACGCGAGCGACTCTGAGATTGCCGAGATCCAAGTCGCTCCGCGCTCGACTGCTCGTCCTGCTCGTGCGCGCGCCACCAAGGTGTACGCCGTGGACGATTCTGAAGACGAAAGCGAGGATGACTTTTCTGAGGACGACGATGAAAGCGATTTCAGCGAGTCCGAATAAAACACAAACTAATTCATACAAAATACAACCCGTGGTTCGAGCCACGATTCTCCATGTAAGATGACGATAACAAACAACATACTTTTACAAATCTTCTAATGCGCCCAGAGGCGAAGCATTTTATCTTTACCTCCACTCGCTGCTTTTGTTCCTATCGGACTCCAGTCCACCGCGTACACTTCGTCGCTGTGCCCAGGGAGATCTTCTACGAGCTTTTTTGTCGACGTCGACCACACTTTAATCGTCGAGTCTTTGCTTGCGCTGAGCAACATGCGGGAATCAGCAGACCACGCGAGTTGATACACCGACCCCACGTGCGCACGAAATGTAGTGATGAATTTACCAGTCAATCCACACCACAATTTCACACTCTTATCGAAACTCGCCGATGCAAAGTACTTGGAATCTGGAGAAAACAAGATGTGGTTTACGAGCTGTTGATGACCCGTCAGTCGGCTGATGGGTACTTTGGACTTTGAAGGCTCCCAAAGAAACATCGTGTGATCGTCACTGCCGCTCACTAATCGCTCGGGTTTACCTCCCGTCGCAGCTTTGTATCTCGCGAGCGCCTGCGCCTTGGCTTGCGCGTCGTTCTCGGGTTTCACGCCCGTGTGGTCGTACGGTCCCGTGCGCATGGCGTACTCGGATGAAATCGCGAGCGTATTCACCCAGTGCCCGTGGCCCTTGAGCTGGCGAACGAGCTTACCGTCCGTGGCGTCCCACACGTTTATGGACGTGTCCCGGCTCGCGGTGTAAATTAAACCTTCACCGCCCCAAACTACTTTAGACACCGCCTTGGCGTGCGCCGACATCGTAAACAAGCACACGCGACGCACGGCGTCCCACACGCGCACCGTACCATCCGTTGACCCGGACGCAAAACGCGTGACGGGATACGCCAAATGTGCGGGCTCAAACGCTAACGTCACCACTGGCTTCTTGTGTCCTTTCATGGGCCCACCTCGTGGTTCACCAGCCTCGGCGTCCCATAACCGCACCGTGCAATCCATGCCCCCGCTCGCTAAAAACGCATTGTCGCTACTCCACGCTATGCACAGCACCCAGTTTGTATGACCCTTCATCACATGCCTCGGCGCTTGCGTGGCTAACGACCACGTACGAATCGTCGTATCACCACTCCCACTGGCTAAATTCTTACCATCACTCGAAAACGCCACGCTCAGCACCGCTTCGGCGTGTCCCGCCACCGCCGCCGAACACCTCGTCACCGGTCGCACCCTAAACAAACTCTGCGGCTGATACACAATTTTCAACACCTGCTCCACAGATATATTCTTCGCCGATAACGTCGTCGCTAAATCCTTCGTCACCTCCTCCCCATCGACATAAAACGCATACGGCGTCGTCAACGCCTCCTCATCATCCGGCGCCAGCGCCCTGAGCACCTCCCTGAGCACGCTCTGCAATTGCTTCGCCCCGACGTCCGGGGGCAAGTCCAGCTCGGGGCCGGCGGCGACGCCATCGCCATCGACGAGTTGTGCGATAACGTTTGCATCGCGCACGTTGTCATCATCCCGCGCCCGTTTCGCCGGCGCACCAACCATCGTCGGTCGTCGGTCGTCGGCGTGTGACGCCGCAGCCGCCACACACAGCCGCCAATACACAGCGCCGCGACCGACCATCAAAAAAACAAAACCCATCACGACGTGTACTCACCATGACCATGACACAGACGTGCCCGCGAAAACGCGTCACCGATGATGGCGACCGCGCGCGCGCGCGTCTGCACTCGACGACGACGACGACGTATATCGCGTCGTCGCGAGCGTGCGAGATAGATGTTTATACGCGCGCGCGTGTTCGCGTCCATGTCGGGCGCGCTCGCCGTCGTCGCGTTGACCGTGCCGTGGTGCGTCGTGGTGGAGGTCGTTACGTGGATGACGATGCGTGCATCAACATGCGTGTTCTTTGTCGTTCATTATCGTCGTCGTCGTCGTCGCGCGCGCGCTGTGTGTGTGTGTGTGTGTGTGTGTCATTGGGTGTGTACTGATGCTGCTGTGCGTGTGCGATGATGCAGGTATTCGGGGTGCGTGCACGACGCGGCGGCGGAGAACGCTGGGCGGTGCTTTGAGTCGACGTTTCCGCGCGACTTTGCGTTGGTGTTTTTTGCGTGGCCTGGGTTGACGTGCGCGGGGATTGCGGGGTATGTGACGCGAGCGAGTAGACAGTCTGGGGCGGTGCTGGAATCTGTGCGCGTGACGTCGACGTCGTCGTCGACGACGACGGCGACGACGGGTGTGAGCGAGGAGGGTGTCGGGCCGAGCGCGTCGTCGTCGGGTGGCGCGCCGGCGTTGGCGGTGTTGGATCCGAAATCGAGCGCGTGTCGGCGCGCGCGCGCGCTCGCTGGCGTGGGTGTGGTGATGACGTGTGCTACGGCGCTCATACAGTGGCGTACGGGACGCTCGTTTGCGGGGATTCCAAATCCAGAGCACGTAGAAGTTGGATTTGTGATTGGTTTATTCGCCGACGCGCTCGCGGCGTTGGCGTGCGCTTCGGCGGCTGTACTCGGTCGTGGAGGGATTTTTGGCCCAACGAAGAGGCAGTTGTTGCGCCAACGTTTAGATGAAGAGCAGTTTCGTCAGCTCGTGTCGTTGAGAGACGATGAAGAGATGGGGAACGTTTCGGATTCTGGCGGCGGGTCGCCTGAAGTGAGCGTCGCGCGCGGAAATTTAATGTCCAACCAAGGCTTGTACGAACTTGCGCCGTCGATATTCAAGCGCGAGCTTGAAAGCTTATCTACGTCGGGTGATGGAGCCGTTCGCGCTGGCGGTGGCGAGCGCGGCACGGCGTCGAGGCGGACGACACGACCGATGAATGAGGATGAAGTAGGCGCGAGTCGAGCGACGCGCGAACAAGAGTACAAGTCGCGACGAGAGGATATTTTGCAACGTCTTCACGCGGCGAATAGACTGTCTTAGGATATTATCATTAGGTTAGGTGTACTATTACGATATACATTCTGTAATTTTAGGAGAGAAGGAAGTGCCCGCGAAAGTACGGCGCAGCGGATGATTTACACTTTGCCCAACCGGCGTCAAACGCGTCGAGGACATCCTTTGGCAATGGCTCTGCGTTTGTCGCGCTCGCTAAATTAGCATCGAGTTGCGCCAAGCTTGACGCACCGATGATGACGCCGTCGCCCTTTGAGCCATCGAGCATAGAGTGGTTGTACAGCCAGCGAAGCGAGGCGTCGGCTGGCGCGATGTCGTGCGCTCGACACGCGCTCGCAATGTCAGCCACCGCGTCGTGATAGACGTCGAGCCAAAACCGTGAGGTATACATGTCGTTACCATCGAAACGCCCTCCCGAGACGTCTTTAACGTCGCGCGTCGATGCGTATTTACCCGTCAACAACCCACCGCACAGCGGGTTGTACGCCACAAATCGCATATTCGTCGCCTTGAGCGCCGGAATCAACTCAGGCTCGACGTTTCTCGTCAGCGCGTTGTACATGCCTTGATAAATCGTCGGCTTTTTCCATCCATGCTCGGTGCATATTTCATGCGCCTTGACGACTTCCCACGCGCTAAAATTCGACAACCCAAGCTCTTCAAACGCACCTTCGACGCGCATCGCCTCCGCTTCGCGCAACACATCCACCAACCTCGTCCCCGCATCCGGCGCGTGTAAATACAAGACGTGCACGTCGACGCCCTCGCCTAAACTCGCCAACGACTGACGCACTTGCGCGCGAAACTCTCGAGGATCAAGCCCACCGAGACCCGCGCTCGAGGTCATCTTCCCACCCGGCCACGGATTCGCCTTGGTCGCCACGCGAAACGTATTCGACGACGAATTCGACGTCGTCGCCCGCAACGCCCGTCCTAAAATCTTCTCCGTCTCGCCCCCCGCGTACGCCAACGCGGTGTCCACTTCATGAAATCCACTCAACGCAAACCTCTCCAGCATCGCACGCGCCGCATCATCCTCGCATTTCTCGCTCGAATACGCCCACCCAAACGTCATCGTCCCCAACACCGTCGTCACCGACGACCTCATCGTCGTCGACGACGGCTCCGTCGCCGACGCCGACGCCGTCGTCCTCACCCCCGTCGTCCTCACCCCCGTCCTCGTCGTTCGCGGATGAACCACACCACGCACGACGCGCGCGCGCACCGCGCGACACCCACCGACCGCGCGCATCGTCACGCCCGTCGACGCCCTCGCGCCCGTCGACGCCCGTCGTCCTCGTGCCGTCGACCGTCGTCCTCGTTCACGTCACCCGCACGTGCGTCCGTGCGTCCGTGCACGAACGAACGAACGACGGCGATGGTATGCAGTCATCATCGTCATCGTCGTCGTCATCGCTCTGTGTCTCCCTGTGGGTGACTGCCGACCGACAACCTCCGCACTGCGCGGCGCACGCCCCATACACATGGGGGGGCCACCGCCACCGCCGCCGCCACCGCCGCCGCCACCGCCGCCACCGCCGCTGCATCCGCCGCCGCACGACGGCGTCGCGCGCGCGCGTCGTCACGATGCGCCGCCGCCGCCGACGACGACGACGACCATGATGGGGCATCGTCATCATCATCACGATGGGCCGCCGCCGCCGCCGATGACGCGCGTGCATGGGACGCAGATGGTTGGAGGCGACGCGCGGAGCGGGGTGGGGTGGATGGGCGGCGACGCGGGAGGAGGACGCGGCGGCGCGCGGGGTCTTCAGCGTCGTCATCATCAACATCAACATCACCACCATCATCACCATCATCATAATAATAATAATACGCGTTACGGTGGTCGTGGTGGTGGTGGGTATAACGCCACGTACGGTGGACGTGGGCAGAAGAAGAAGGTTTCGGCGCCGAAACCTCCACCAAACCCAGACAAGCAAATTAAGCGGTGCGTGAACACTGGGGAGACGTCGCGCGCGTTTGAGTGTTTCGCGAACGCGATGGCGTGGTATAGACACCAGACGGCGTATGGGGGTTTTGTGCGCGCGCATGGTGATCCGGCGACGACGTGTCCGATGGGTATCGATAACGCAACGTATACGAAACTCATGACGGCGTTGGTGAAGGAGACGCACGCGGACCACGCGAGCGAAGTCGCTCGAGCCATGGCGGAATTTGGGTTGAAGATGAGCGCAAAGAAATTTACAGAGATTTTGCAAAGCGTTCCGTGTAGAACGAAATCGAAAGAGGCGTTAGCGCTCGTCGATGCGTGCTGCCGAGGTACGGTTGTCGGCGATGTGTCGACTTCGGGAGGCGTGTTGGAATTTGGCGACGTCGCGACGGCGGCGTATTACACAAAGAATGTGCGCCTGCTCGTCATGGAATTTTGCGAGGAATCCAATCAAATCATGGACCGAATCAAAAAGCGCTCACCGCGATCGCTCGAGCAAGCTGGGACGTGCGCGCTCGAGCTCGTGGCCAAGCCCTCAAAGCTCAAAGGTGGTCGCTTGTGTCTGTCCACGCGCCTAGAGCTCGACAAGCCGAATACGCTGACGCGTATGCCGTGCTTAAAGGCGCTCGACGCCAACGATGGCAAGCGCGGCGTACAAGTTGGAGACTCCATTCTCGTTCGTCGTTATCAACCGCCTGCGGAACCCGAGCCTGAGCCCGAGAAAGAATCCGTCAATGACATTGCCGAAAAGTCTGAGCTCAAAGCGACGGCGGCGGCGTTTGTGCCGCGACCCAAGGCGCCGACGCCGCTCGCCGCGCCAGAGACGCCGATGGAAGAGTACGAGGGCGTCATCGAGATTGTGCCGTACACTTTGAACGAACTCCACATCAAGCTCGACCACGGCGACGTGATGGACTTACATGGTGACGATTGGAGAGTCGATCGTTTGGCCAACCGAATCACGTACACGCGTCAACTCGAGTCACTGTACGAATTGCTCGAGCCGAAAGATCCAAATAAAAAGGCGGTGTGCAACACCCACCCAGTGTTTCGTCAAATTCTCACCGCTGGATTTCAACGTCCGGCGAAAGAACTCATGGATGAATTAACCGCCGCGATTGGTACGCTCAACGTACGCGCCGAAGGCGACGAGGTTGCGACGAATGAGTCTCCGCCGGAACCGCGGTACGTCACGTACGATGTTCCTCCTTGGGAGCCTGGATGCGAGATGGTCGATCGCGACGCGGTACCGGCGCTGTGCCAAGGCACAATTAATCCCACTGGCGATTTGTCATTGCCTGGTCCGTACGATCGTGTCGTCGATAATGTTACTCGAATGCACAACTTGAACAACTCGCAGCGCGACGCGATGAAGGCGGCGCTCGAGCGGCGCCTGACGCTCATCCAAGGTCCACCAGGGACGGGGAAGACGCACACGTCCGTGGCTATCGTGCGCGGTATGTTGGAAATCGGCCATGGTCCGGTGTTGTGTACGTCGGACTCCAACACAGCGGTGGATAACATGGTGGAAGGTTTGGCAAAGGCGGGCGTGCAAGTCATTCGTTTGGGACGACCCGAGGCGGTGCGACCGGACTTGGCGCGTTATCAAATTGAAAACGCCATTCCTCCCGGGGCGACAAAACATGAAGCATACGAGGCGCAACTTCGTGCCGTTCGATATGCGCAGGCCGTGTGCGCCACGTGCTCAGGGTCTGGAAGCGACTTTTTGGATCGTATCAATTTCAGCGCGGTCATGCTCGACGAAGCGAGTCAAGTCACCGAGCCGATGTCGCTCGTGCCCTTGGCGAACGGCTGTCAACAGCTCGTTTTGGTTGGAGACCACAAACAATTGCCACCGACGGTGGTTTCTCGCGAGGCTGAACTCGCGGGTATGACATTGTCGTTGTTTGACCGATTGATTCGCGCAGGCGTCAAGCCGTACTTGTTGGACACGCAATTCCGCATGCATCCGGCGATTAGTTACTTTCCGTCGTTGTCATTTTACAAGGGCATGGTTAAGAGCGGTACGCCCGCGGCGATGCGACCGGCGCCGAAAGGTTTTAATTGGCCCATACCAGCGGTGCCGATTGCGTTTTGCCCCACACCTGCGGATGCAATGGAGGTTAACGACAATTTATCCTACTCAAACAAGCAAGAGGCTGAGAGCGTGATGACGGTGCTCGTCGGCTTGCTTCAAGCGGGAGAGTTGCGACCGTGCCACATTGGCATTGTCACCCCATATGCCGCTCAAGTAAAGCTTATTCGTTCGCTCTTACGCTCCAGAGGCGTTCGCACGGGTATCGATAAAGAAACCGGCGAGGCTGGTATTGAAGTTTCCTCGGTCGACGGCTATCAAGGACGCGAAAAAGAGCTCATGATTGTTTCGACGGTTCGTGCGAACAACTTGAATACGATTGGTTTCGTCGCCGACGCGCGACGATGTAACGTGACTCTCACCCGCGCGCGTCGTGGTGTCATCGTTGTCGGTCACACGTCGACGCTTGCTCGAGACCGCCGAACGTGGGGTCCTTGGGTGCAGTGGGTGCAAAAATCTGGACTCACCGTCGGCGTCAAGGGTCGCCCCGAGGATATTAAAGCCGTGTGCGCTATCGATGCGGACACCACGAATGGTCCTGCACAACGTCTCGTACCGCCTCCACGCGGACTTGTCCCGAAAGGCATGCGATAATCACCGCATGAGCGGACGCATTTTATTACACTCAAGAAAAATTAGAAAACGTACTGAGCACACTCCACCAACATGTCATGTAGTTAGGCGTATTGACTTTAGGTAGACCACCTTTATCATTTTCCTTTTACTAGGTAGACCGTCACAGTTTCAATTTCATCTTAATTCTTTTCTTACACGTACATATTACAAAATTACTCACGATGAGCTCGTCTCAAAAGGATATTGATCGCCGCGCGCGAGAGCGTCCAAACCTTCGCGATAGGTTGGAAATTGCAACTCGACGCCGAGCTCGGTTTTAATAAGAGTATTCTCCACACGCTTCTCTCCACGATTACCCTCGACGTTGACACTATCTCGACCTTGCTGCCCACGCACTGTCGTTGTCGTCGTCGTCGTCATCGTCGGCGTCGTGCTGTCATCGGTTAATAGACCCAGAATGTTCTCCGCGTAGCGCACCGCGTCTCGTCTCGGCGCCGGTTCGTCGTCCACGACGTTGTACACCTCGCTCGCCTTTTCGCCCAATTTCATACTCGCCATGATCACACGCACGATATCACCCACGTGTACGCGACTGGTAAACGACCTTCGCTCTCTCGCGCGCTGACTCGCGCTCTCTTCGCCACCATTCACAGCCGCCGCGCGCCGTCGTTTCTTCGCCGTCTCGATGGCGCTTCGCCCCGGGCCGTAAATCCCGCCCAACCTATACGACACCGTAGTGACGCCATCTCCCGCCAACGCGTGCCACGCGCGTTCGGCATCATACCTCGCCCGTGACTTGGGCGTATTCGGCGCACACGGCGTGTTTTCATTCACCCAATCCCCACCTTGATCGCCGTACACCGACGTGCTGCTACAATATCCTGTAAATCGTCCGCCGCTCGGCGTCCCGGACGCGTCTCGTAAGACATCACTAAACACCTCCAACACCGGATCTCGATCGAGATCACCATTCGGTGGAACGGTTGAAATCACCACTGACGCTCGCGCGAGTTCATTCGATATCATTCGTCGCACGTCAGCGTCGTCTTCTATACGCGCGTCGTCCTCGGCGCCGGGTGACGGCGGTCCTGACTCGTCTTCACCACGAAACGGATCCCACACCAACGCACGAATGCCGTGCGCGCGCAGACGCGCAGCTTTATCACCATCACGCACGGTACCGCACACCTCGTACGCGCCCTCGCGCGTGAGCGTCGCCGCGAGCGCGGTCCCGACGTAGCCCAAACCAAACACAAAGCACAACGGTTTCGATTTCGACGACGACGACGGTGCCGACGACGACGGTGTCGACGACGCGCGCGCGACTGCGGCGTGCACGCGCGCGCGAGACGCCGCCCGTCGTCGCGCGTCGTGCGTCGCGCGCGGCGTCGCGCACGACGACGTGGTCAGCATCGTCGTCGAGGTGTGACGTCAGTTGGTGTCGTTTTGTGTGTGACGATGGCGACGACGATGGCGTCGTTGTCGACGACGCCGTCACGCGCGGCGCATCGGTACAGTGTACTTGTCGCGAACTCGCGTCGTGCCGCACCGCGACGACGCCGGGACGCGTCAGCGTTGTCATCTTCATCTTCATCTTCATCGTCATCATCGTTAGAAGAAGATTTAATCGCAAACGCCGACGCTGGGGACGACGCGAGGACGATAGTAGCGATGAACGCGCTCACGAGTGCGTACGCAACGTCGCCGAGCGCGTCCAACGACGCGCTCGGGGCGTCGTTTTCGGGCGTGTGGCGATTGATTTATTCCACAAAGAGCGCGTTTGACGCCACGGCGCCGCTGGGCAGGCGAGAAGATAACACCGCGCCTGGGCTCGAGGCGGTGTTTAAAGCGGCATTTGGCGATGGTGGCAAAGGCACCGACGCCGCGAGTGCGGCGGTGACTGCGAGTTCGAGTCCGATTCAACGCGCGGTATTGAGCAACCTCACCAAGGGCGGCTTCGCCGTTCTCCAAGGTGTTCGGTTGACTGGAGACGCGTCAAAGCATCGCGTCGATCAGTGCGTGCGATTTGGTGATGGGTACGGATACTTTAGGTTGAGTGCGAGCGCGTCGCTCGAGCCCGAGAGCTCGCCGCGGCGTGGGACGATTAATTACAAATTTGACAACGCATACGTGATGCTGCAAAAACCATTTGAGGTTCGGTTGCCGTATCCGGTGCCGTTTAAGCTTTTAGGAGACGAAGCGGCGGGGTATTTGGAGTTGAAATACGCCAGCGATCGGGTGCGCGTGGTGAAAGGAAACAAGGGGACGAATTTTGTTTTCGTGCGAGAGGATTCTATGGATGCGTTGCCCTGCGCAAATGAACTCTTCGGCACGTGATGAAAATCACGCCTTGTAAACTATTATAAGTACTACGATACGAAACTAAAGGTGGTGCTACGACTACACGCCCACACGCGAGCCACTACTTCACTTTGATTTTCTCCTCACGTGCGCGCACGTACACATACGCGGCGAGAATAACGATACATGCGCCGAGCGCGTTGGCGACGGTGCTGACGATTTTCGTCGCCGCTGCGTCCTGCGCGTCTCCCACGGGAACTTTCCACGTCCCACCGCGCGCACTAGCGCCATGCATCCAGACACCATCTGCACGACGTATTGCCACACGCACTGGTGCGATATGGATATCCACGACGCCACCGCCGAGTCGCGGCGCGCCGTATCGCGCACGCGCCGTCGTCGTCGCGCGCTCGAGCGCGCCGTCGCGCGCGCCTTCAGTCAACTCTTTCACGCACACCACGCTCGACGCTCCCGCGCTCGACGCCGGGCGTTCAACATCCACGTCTCCATACGCATCGCACAACCACCCATCGATCGTTTTCGATCGCACGTCGTCTCTATCCGCGACGAGCCCGCGCGGCAACATAAACGCGACACCCGCCGTCGCGCGCGAGCTCAGCCTCGGTAACGTCACGTCGCACGACAGCTCGCCGTGAAACCCAGTGGTGCGGACGACGACATCACCGACCGTCACGACTTTGGTGTCGTCAGCGCCGCCACTGTCGCCGTCAGCGTCGTCGAGCCTCGCGAGCCTCGCGCGAAACATGTCCAACAATCCATCGTCGCGCATTCGCGCCGCTTTCGCGTCGCCATCGCGCGCCGCGCGCGCGCATACGGCGAGCGCACACATCGCACAGACGATGCACGCCGTGACGCGCACCGCCGCGCGCGCCGTCGCCGTCATCTGACGCCACGCGCGGCGCCGAACGCGACACCGAACGTGGTGCGCAGTGACGACATTTTAGAGCACGCGCGCGATGGCGTCGACGTCCGCCACCGCCCCGGCGTGGCGCCAGGCGATAAAGCACGCGATGAAAAAGAATGGTCGTAACCCGGCGTCCAAGTACGCGCAGGTGGCGACGATTAAGCCGGACGGGTCGCCCGCGGTGCGCACAGTGGTGATTCGAGGCTTTCTCGATGGCTTTCTCGAGCGCTGTACCGGGCGAGAGTGCGATGCGTTGGTGTTTTGTACGGATAATCGAAGTTCCAAGATTGGTGAGATTGCGCGCGATGCGCGAGGGGAGATGGCGTGGTATTTTCCCGAGACGAGGGAGCAGTTTAGGGTGACGGGGACGCTCGCGACGCAAAGCGTGACGACGACGTCGGCGGTCGATGGGGATGATGCGCGTCAGGCACTGTGGGTGAAGATGCGTCGCGGTGCGAGAGGACAGTTTTTATGGCCTTCGCCTGGTGCTGCGCGCACCGAAGATGCCGACAGTGGTTTGTGGAACATCGACGAAGACGACGCGTCGCTCGACGACGAACGCGTGGGCGAGCACTTTACGCTCGTGAGTTTTCACGCATCTAGGATTGATCACTTGGCTCTGCGCACGAACGAACGCATCGTACACGAGGACATTAACGGTGAATGGGTCACCACGCGCGTCAATCCTTGAATGCATGCTTGCTTGTTTTATTTGTCCATTTGTTATATTCTTGTATTACAGACGCGCGTCATCAAAACCGTCAAACCGTACAACTAATAGTGCTCAAATCAAGCATCGCGCCGACATCATCATCATCCCGCCAATCCTGCTAACAACACGCCAAGCATCAGTGCCCGCTCACCCATGGGGGAATCGCACGCGGGGAGTATTCTGTGCGCGCACGTAAAAAATCTTCGCTCTTGCTTTTGCCACCACGAGTCATTCATCGCCTTGTCGCCAAAATCGTTCAAACTACGCTGATACTCGATCGGCATGTACGGCTTGATGAAACTATCATAAAGCATCATAGGTGATATTTTTACCGCTCGCATGTTATACAGTAATTGCGTCGTGCCAGTAAACAAGAGCATCGGCGCGAAGAAGCGTTTGAGCGCCACCTTAATAGCGTAGAAAAACACAAATCCATACAACACCGACGTCGCCAAATTCTGCACCTTGGCCTCGCGCTGCGTCGCCTGCCGGGTCACTTGCGCCTTGGCGCGCGCGGATGCAGGCGATAGGGCGTGCACAGTGACCATCGCTATCGCCGCCGCGCCGCCGCCGCGCAAACGTCTCAAAAACTCATCACCATCTTCACCGTTACCGTCACCGCCGCGGCGTCCGTCGTCGTCGCCACCGCCTCGACCGCCGCGTCCAGAACCATCGCCTCTGCCACCCGAGCCTCCGCCGCCGCGCTCGAGCGCACGCGCGCGCGCCACCAACGATGATGATGTCGTTGACGATGATGATGCCGTTACGCCGCGCACATTCGCCTTCACCACCATCGCGGCGCGCGCGCCGGACGCGCGCGCGCGCACCGATGCATCCGCCGCACCGCCCGCCTTTATTGTCCGCGCCGTCGCCGTCCTTAGCATCATCGTCGCCGTCGTCCTCGTACGACAACGGATGCGATGCGTCACACTGTGCCGCACTGTGCCGCACTGTGCCGCGTTCAGCCAGCCGAGTGGACGCGCGCGCGTCGGCGAAGTGCGCACACCCCGTCGCCGTCTCTGCGACCATCTCTACCATCTCGACGCGCGGCGGCGGCGTCATGATCGCCATCGGGTTCGAAGGGAGCGCGAATAAGATCTCCGTCGGCATCGTCAATGCCCACGGGGACATTCTCGCCAACCCGCGCGAGACGTACGTGACGCCACCGGGCACGGGATTTCTCCCGCGAGAGACCGCGAGGCATCATCAAGACTGCGTGGTGGACCTCACCGCGCGAGCGCTGGATGAGGCACGGTTAAAGCCCGAGGATGTGGATGTGGTGTGCTTTACAAAGGGGCCGGGGATGGGGGCGCCGTTGACGTCGGCGGCGACGTGCGCGCGGACGTTGGCGCTGTTGTTCGATAAGCCCATGGTTGGGGTGAATCATTGCGTGGCGCACATTGAGATGGGTCGATTGGTGACTGGGGCGGAGAATCCGGTGATATTATATGTGAGCGGAGGGAACACGCAGGTGATTGCTTACAACGAGCGACGGTATCGAATATTCGGTGAAACGATTGATATCGCGGTCGGTAACATGCTCGATCGGTTTGCGCGCGTGGTTGGATTGTCCAACGACCCCGCACCTGGGTATAACATCGAGCAAGAGGCGAAAAAAGGTAAGGTGTTCGTGGAAGGGCCGTACGGAGTGAAGGGCATGGATGTCAATTTGAGCGGGATTTTGACATTTTACGAGTCGTACGCGAATGAGCATTTGGGTAAAGGCGAAATCACCGCCGCAGATTTATGCTTTAGCATGCAAGAGACGGTGTTTGCGATGATGGTAGAGATTACCGAGCGCGCAATGGCACATACGAATGCAAAGGATGTTTTAATTGTCGGTGGCGTAGGGTGCAACGAACGCTTGCAAGAAATGATGTCCATCATGGCGAGCGAACGCGGGGGTAAGTTATACGGCATGGATGAGCGCTATTGCATCGATAACGGTGCCATGATTGCGTACACCGGGTTGTTACAGTTTCAAAATGGCGAAACTACGCCATTGTCGGAAACGCAGTGCACGCAACGTTTCCGCACAGATGAAGTGCTCGTAACGTGGCGCGAGGGTGGCTCAGGCGTGAAGCGCCCCGCCGACGGCTCTCCCTAGAAGTTAACTAGCGACTAATGTAATACTGTCAAATACGTACTAGTGTAGTATAGCTAATCCGATATTGAAATCTGCTAAGAAAACTATTGTGCTATGCTTCGTGCTTGACGAGTAACGCTTCCATGTGCTCGCCGCGTGCGTAGTGCACAGCGCCTGAAAAGTTTGCCAACGAAAAGCCCTGTTCACCTTTGTGTGCATTACTAATCAGAGCATGGAACGTTTCAATGTACTTGACTAAGGAGAACGCTTGAGAGAGCGAAGCGCGGGCTATGAGGACGACGAAAACAATCAGTAAATCATCCGCGCTCGTCGCCGCCGCTCCGGCGTTGCGCGCGATTTCTGCAACTCTACTCGCCATATGCGTCGGACACGACAGCGTGGGGATCGTTGCAACTGAAGCGATCAACGACGCACTCAGAGCATTTTCACTTGATGCATCCAATCCAAGAGCCTTGATGGGCAAAAACTTGATGCGCTCGAAGCGTTGGAGCGTAAACGCGTCTTCCTCCGCGTACAGCACGCTGACGCCGTTGTTGAGCAATTTGGTTTGCAAGCCACCCATGACGTATCCTTCGACGACATTAACGAGCGCTTCACGATGTCTGGGTGTCGTGGCACAACTTTCAAATCGTCCACCAATCTTCAAAAGTGCGTCGAGGAAGATTTCACACAAGTCTCTCGCACGCGCCCTCCAAAATTCAGCCGTCTCATCCTTCGTCAAAGGCTCTCCGTCTTCACCGTAAATCTTCATCCTGAGCGCCCAACGCGCGAGACGTTGGTCCAACACCCGAGTCACAACCTCAGCTTCGCGCAACGATCGTATGATGGACCTGCAATCATCTGCGTTTGCGAAAACGTTGGGATCTCCCCAAAGCCGCTGCAACTCCGCCGCGCGTTCGCACACCTTCGCCTCACCCACAACTTCCACGTGCTGCCCGGGAAACACAGCGGGCAAATTCAACGACGACTGTCGCTCTATGGACGGCGCTATAAAAGACGACGTCGGCGTCGCGTTATCCTCGTCATCATCGGCGTCGTCGCCAAAGAAATATCCCGAATCGCCACCCGACGACCGTCTCGCGCTCGATAGCCTCCCTCCGCTCTCCGGCGTCTTGAGCACCAACTCCATCTCTTGCTCGACGCCTAAATCTATATTGTGCAAATCTCGCGCACCACTTGGCGTACCTCCTCGTCCACGTCGCGTATCTTCCCATTCATCGCCATCTTCGGCGATTAACGACCGCCAGAGCGACGCAAACCAATCCGATACGCTGTTGACGTTCTCCTCTGCAGTCGGGCGCCGAACGACGCGACGCGCGCGCGGTGTCGTCATCCCCGGCGGCGGCGACGCCATCGACATCGTCGTCGCCGTCATCATCGACGGTGTCGTCGCCGCCGAACGCCCCGTCTCGGCGTCAGTCCCCCGTCGAGCGACCGTCTCGTCAACACCCGCGAACGTCGTCGATGACGACGCTGCGCTTTGCTTTCGTCGTCGGTCCGTGACGTCGCGCTCGTCATCCAAGAAAATCTCCGCGAACGCGTCCAACGCCATCGCGTTCGTCTCTCTCGTGCGGTGCGCGTCGAATCACGCGTCGATCGCCATCGCGTCGCGCAGTGCGCACAGCGCGCGTGATGCAACGGCGACGCACACGCACACATACAGTTCATAGCATCGAAGAACATCCTTACAACAACAAGACACACTACTTAGATAATAAGGCGCATTGGTCTCATAACGAGTTCACGTGATGCGCCGGCGGGAGCGCGACGTGGATATGTCCCCCAGACTCGCGCCTGGTGGCATGTATATCCGCAAACGCGCGTCGCCGTCGACGCGTAGAGAAGCAAACGTCAATCGTGAATGAATGAATGATTGGTCAAACGTGAACAAACGTTCGCACATTTACGCAATCACGGTGGTGATGGCGTGGATGGTGGCGTTGTCAACCTTGATGTCGTTCTTCTTGAAGTTCATGCCCGCGGTGGACACCTTCTTGCCAGACACCATGGTGATTTCAGCCGGGAGGCCCTCCGCCGCGGTGAACTTGCCCTTGGCGACGTGGTTGAGGAGCACATCCTTGAGGCCCGGGAAGTTCATGATTTCAACCTTGGACAAACCGGAAGCCTTGGCGAAGTCAGCGAAGGCATCATCGTTCGGGGCGAACACCGTGATCGGGCCTTCGCACGTGAATTCACCTTCAACGTCAGCCTGCGTACGTTCACAGTTGTCAGTCCGTGCTCTTGATGAGCGATGACGTGGCGCCCGACAGAGGCTCCACCACCCATCACCAGTCGCGCATCATCGACGCGCGACGCCCATCGACGCGTCGACGCGCGCGAATCGATACAGATAATTTTAATCCTCAATTTACGCGCGCATGTAAGCCTCGACGCGCCCTCGCGCGCGCCCAAGACGCGCGCGCCAAGCCCCATCCATAGGGGTCATCCTTATCCGCGACCGCGCATCGCGATCGGCGACGCACCTTGGTAATAGCCGCACCGAACAACGAGTACGACGCCGCCTTGGCGATCATGCCTGTGCGCGAAGAAACACATCCATCAGAAAAAAATTCACCGCGCGCATGAAACCACTCGCGCGAGCGCGCGACGACACGCATACTCACCGAACGCATCGTTGTTGTACTGCGCGCGAGAGAACAATCGTCGTCATCGTGTCAGTCTTTATAATCTTGATAATCTTTCGCGCGCATCGACGCGCGACCTCGCGAGTCATGTCTGTCGCGTACGTACCGCGCGAGCGCCTTCTTCACCACCCTTGGAGTTCTTACGAACGATGGTTTGACCACGGCGGGTGGTCGTCTTGGACGCCACCGTGGTGGTCGTCTTGGCGGCGATGGAAATCTTTTGCGCGAGCATGGTTCGGG
>Ga0255752_10003215_pt1 | contig 17260 bp, 27 predicted proteins | sample 011ome_25_FD_179952 | JGI IMG/M metagenome (GOLD analysis project Ga0255752, IMG submission 179952) | Coastal salt marsh microbial communities from the Groves Creek Marsh, Skidaway Island, Georgia - 011512CT metaG (version 2) | ecosystem: Environmental > Aquatic > Marine > Intertidal zone >... | reverse complement strand
TATAATCTCTGGAAAATCCTCCCAGTCAGGAGGAATCTCAGATTCTAGTGGTTCTTTACCAAGCTGCTCGCACATCGTTAAATAACGATCACGAGTCATTTTACTTTCAAGATTCTTGTACAGCTTCTCCAGCCGACTTATCGCTTCGGTTTTTTCCTCCGTCACGAAAGTTATCTAAATCAAAGACTACCTCGTTGAGCCAGGAATCAAATTCTGTGGACGAAGACACAAGCACTTCTGCGTTCTGTTCTGTATATTCCAGTTCTTTGGACATATCTTGTCCATCTGTATCAATAAGAAGTAGAGTTTCAAGGTGCCCAAGAGTAAGACCCTTCCAGTTCTTAACCGTAGATACTGAAAATTCGCTAACGAACTTTTCTTCGTCTAGCTCTTCAACAACTTGCCTTGATTTTCTATCAAACTTTTGAACAGTGCAACGCTTGCGAAGTCCTGTAAGTTCTTTGCGTGAAAGATTTGCTACTTCTACAGAGAAGCCTTGTAGCCCAGGGAAGTCTACCCATACAGACTTGGTATCAACCATTAGTTTTTTAAGATCCATTTTTTATTCCTATTGTGTTAAGTAATTTATTACGTCAGAAAGTGACGAGGGATTGTAGTTCATTCTCCAATCATAACTTTGTGTAAATACTTCATTCACGTTAGTTCGATTAGTAAAAGAACAGTGAGCCATATTGACATCAAAACCATATATAGTTGAGCCAACTTTTTGGCCCGCTCTTATACGTAATGCTATGTCTTTCGACCAATTTTGTAAATCACCTGCGTTACTATCTGTTATATATCTTTCGAGCGACCCCGCAAGAATTCTTTTTGTTACCGTAAATGCTGTAGGAAACTGAGAGTTTGCTGCGCTTGTTGCGATAGCAGCTCCTTGTACAGTAGCATACGGAATCCATTGTATATCATTTTGTAGCTCGATCCCAACCTTAAATACTTCGGTTGAGATATCTGATACGCCTAAAGTAATCTGCATATAGTTTAGCAGATTAAATGTGCGCGTCAAAGATCTGCTTTGCACAGTACCTGGGATAGTATAGGAGTTTGCTGCTCCTACCTTAGATAGCTTAGACGCTTGACCAGATACTTCCAAACTCAGGGGTCGAGATTTCTCAATGACGAAACTCCCATTTGTAAGTATAGCATACTCGATCTTAAAAACATCTTGCTGGGTTGAAATGTAAAGATCAAATGTATCATAATCTACAAGTCGATCTACCACAACTGATAAGTCATCTTCTCTAAGCACTGGCATCGTGAAAGAGAAATTTGCAGGATTAGCCTTATTTATAACAGATCCTTCAAACATATCTTGGCTATGTAACGTTTTTACTGAATAACTATCCTCAGTGAACGTTTGGCTAAATGATATTTCTTGCATATCAATATTATACTGTTTGTTATTCCAAACAAGGTATAGTTGAGCCTGCTTTAAGAAATTGAAAGATGCCATAGGGTTCCTAATTATATTAGGAGGCATAGCTCCTACATTTATTTAGATAGTATAAGGGAGCAGAGGAAAAAAGTCAAGAAGTATTTTTTGGAGGGGTAAGAAAAAGGGGCCGAAGCCCCTTTTTTATTAAGCACCTACGTATGTGACGGAGAGTTCGTCGCTTCCATCAATCGTAGAAGGTAGAGCGTGGAAATTAGTTTCTAACGAAATAACATCATCAATTGAATGACTTGGAACTTCTAAGTGACAGTTTGCCATTGCCATTTCAATTCGAGGAGTTCCTGACGTACCACCGATTTTAAACGTTAAGTCAAAATCATTAGTAATTGTACTAGTTCCTTCAATGATATTCTCAAACAAATCAGCACTTGAATCTGCTTCTGCATTCAAGTAGCAAGTAAAGCTACCCGATACTGAGCGAGTACCAGTGACGTGACCCAGGGGCTGGTTTACAACACCAAGCGTTTCAGGAGTTAAGAAAGTCATGTTATTAGAAATGGTAATACTACCACCAGTAAGAACTAAGTCATAAGTCGTAGCCGTTGGGCTAGTAGAGCTAATAACCAGGTTAGTTAGACGGTTACGGATAAAGTTACCAGTACCGCTAGCGCCTTCAGTTACTGTAGCTACTGGAGCAGTTGCTTCAGTAATGATCTTACCCATACCAGACCAGCTCAATGTAGCAATTCCATCAATGTCAAATTCAACACCAACTTCATTAACACAGCAATCTTCGATCTTATAAGTAGTCTTAGTGCCTGTACCTGCACCACCAAGTACAAAGTAAAGGTTACAAGTACCTAAAGTTACTTTGTTTGAGTTAGCAAAAGATACTTGCATATCGCTAAGACCATTAGTAATGTTATCAAAAGAGCTGCTTGCATATGTAGCATCGCCTACTAGTAAAGCCCAAAGAGCTTCTTCAACTGCGTGGTGCTTAGCTGCTGTATCCGCATCTCCAGTACCACTCGCTACGAAGGGGCGAGCATAAGTAGAGAAACTCCATTCTGCTGGAGCGTATGAGTCAGTGAACATTTGACGGCCACGACGGCTATTACCGCTTGCGTCAGACATTTCGTTTAGAGTAATCTCTGAGGTGTTTGTCGCTTGTGAGTACGAAAATCCATCAAGAACCGGCATTTCCCAAATAGAGGAACCGATTTCGAGATAGACTTTCGTATCGCGACTAAAATATAATGTATCAGCCATAGTTTTTCTCCTATGTTATCTTGAAAAGACTTGGACGTGAACTTTTGTTCGTGCCAGTATTTTCTAGTATCGAACCTCGATCTGCATTTCTGCAACACCGTAAGGCTCTAGTACACCTTCATCAGTATCAATACTAACGATTGTGATTAGTTGGGTGTATTGAGTATTTCCAGTTTTATCAGTGTATGCTAAACGAGAGTTTTCTTCTAAAACCGTCTCAACATCCTCTAATAAACCTTCTAAAGCCTCAACTGCATCCTCTTGGTTTACATAACAGCGAACAGTAACACTAAGAAATCGATCTTTGTATCCACCCGCTTGATATTCTCGTGTCTCCGACCCCGCATTAAGATGCACTGCCGGAAACTCTTCTACTTCGTCCCAAAACTTTAAGCGTGGGCTTACGTTATTGAATAAATTAGTACGATATTGATTGGTACCATTTATATCTTTCAATTTTTCTACAATAGAATCTACAATAGCGAGTCTTCGTGTAGTGTATGTTCGTTCTGCCATTATACTCTCCTAGTGTAGAATCTTCCGATTGCATACTGTGCAGCAATCTCTCTTATAGATTGGTCAATCAATCTTCGTGGGTCTCTATCCCTATTAGACCAGTTACCACTTGAACCTTCCTCGAATACTCTATAAGGTTCTTGTTGATAAGTGTACGCGAAACTTGGAAAACCCTGTGCAGTTGTAGCAGCACTAACAATTCTAACACTACTTGCAAACCTTCCCGATCTATTCTCCAGTCTCGGAGGACCCATATTAGATTGTACAACTTTTGGTAAATCTTTATTTATTAAGGTTATTAAAGCAAGAGGAGAGCTAGCTACTCCTTTTACTGTTCTTGTTTTTCTTGCCTTAACTCTACCTTTGCCAGCAGCTTTCTTACTTTTATTAGTTACTTTTTTACTTACTGCTGTGGTAATAGTATTCTTTATAGCTGTATTTTCAGTTTTAACAGTAGCACCTTTTATTCTTTTAAAAGGTTTGGTAGTATTAACTATAGCCTTTTTCCGAACAATAGTCTTAAAACTATCTGATCCAGGTAAGTCTACAATGTGCTCTGCAGAGGCACTTAAAGCTAATCTTACTTCTGTTCTTAATTTGCTTTTGCGACCCCGTGATATAATGCCTTCACCAATATTTCCATACTTTGAACCTATATGTACTTCCATTGTGCTAGTTTTGGTATTACGAATAATGCGTAGATCGACTCCCTGTCTCTCTAACCATCCTAATACTTCGGCTCTAGGCATATCGCCGAGCCCTTCTAAACTTTGGTTAAAAGCATCAGCTACCTGAGACTCTACAGCTCCTTGATCTTTTCCATGCTCTAGGTTCCAGTACTTTTTAGCATTATTACCAAGATTTTTTCCTGTAGCCGACTTTATTACTTCGCCTACTTTTGTAGCTAAATCTTCTAGGTCACCAATATAAGAACTGTAAATCTTTCTATATACGTTTGTTAAAGAGCCTTCGTTGACTTTAGATGCAAAGAAAATATATCTTGCATCATATTGTCCAGAGCCTAATCTCCTAATCCGTACTGCAGCGTTATCAGTCTTAGAGCTTGCCTCTAGTCTATTTAGATCGCCTATAATCTTTTTAACAAAATTATTAACATCTTCGTCTAGTTCTGCCTTGATAATTGCTAGGTGCTTAGTAGCGTCTGCTTCAAACTTCCTTCGAACGGTATCTGCAATGCCCTTATGAATAGCTCTTTTACTTACTACAAATACATGGCTTACTTTATTAGCTCTAGCGTTTCTATATACACCTGCCCGTTCTTTGAGTAATTTATCAAATCTCTCTAAGAACTTCTGTTGGCTTTGCTGGCTCATTAAAAGTTCTTATATAGGTCTAAAACTCGCTTAATATGATCTGGGAACGCAATATTATTAGCTTGAGTAGTGCTTGACTGATTTTGTACAGTCGCGCCGGCAATGGTTCTTCGCTCTTTATGCTCATCTTTTATGTAGTAGGTAATGAGATCAAATATAGCTAAACGTAAATCTGCGGGACACTCGGGGTATCCTGCAGTATAAGTGACTTCTACAGCGCCTGGACCTTTACGCCAGTTTCTATAACCGGAAGGAGTAGTTCTCATTAGAGAGTCTGTAGATTTATCTAAGTAGAATTCGTGGTTTGCCTCTGATAAAGTAGTATAGGCTGCACTATATGAGTCGCGCTCTTTAACGCTAACAATAGTATTAACAGGGCTCTCAGTAAGTTGAACCACATGGGTATCCCAATCTACATTAAGAGTTTCTACTTTATTAGTAGAATAAAAGTCTATAAGGCTATTGCCACAATAAGTTTTTACTAATTGACTCACTGACGGTACTAAATTATTCAGACGCAGATCATCCTTGGGAGATTGGATACCCTCTGCTTCTTTATATTCTTCAATTGTAACTAAATTTGTCATATGAGTCCATTAGTAAAAACTTGAGGGGAGCGAACTCCCCTCTCGTCTTTCTTGTAGATTAAACTGCGAGGTCGATCTTAACAGCTGAACGGTTACCTGCTGTATCTGCAACCAACTCTTCAAAACCGAGTGATTGAGTAGCAACGATAACACGACGCTGATTACCAACTTCGTAATCCTGCTCTACAGTTACGCCACGAAGACGTGGGATAACGTAGTTGCGCAGGTTAACTGCGAATGCTGCTGGTACACCAGCGGCTTCTGCAGCGAAGCTGTCAGATACGATTACTGGTGAGCCATAAACACCACCGATAGCACCGGTAAGTTTAGTAGCAACATCAGAACCTACATCAGTAATGTCGGCAAAACCGGCATCTTCGATGAGTTCGTAGTAACGAGCCTGTGATACGATATAAGCAACGTCAGATGGGTTAATACCATACTTGCCCATGTTCTTACGAGCAGCCAACAGAGCAGCAGCAGTAAGAGCATCACCACCGCCAATACTCAAGGTAGTAGCGTCGGCAGTTGCGTAGCCGTCAAGGCCGGTGATTGAACCAGAACCGTTGATGACAGCGTTATCAACAGCACGAGCGTGAGCGCGGGCTACTGAATCGATCAACATAGGCATCAAGTTAACAAGTACTTCTTCGTCAACATGGTTGTCCATGAAAGTCTGGCTGATCAAACGGTAAGCATTCAGGATAACCTGAGAAGGCTTATAAGTGTTGTCTGAGGCACCACGGTTTTCGAGGTTACCGGCAGAAGCAGCACCAGTTTGGAAGGTAGCTGGTTCAACATCTGGCTGAATTGGCAATACAGTAGCAGCGCCATTCACTTTGATTTCACGGAACAGACCAGCTGTACGCAAGTTCAAAGTAACTTCTTTCTCAATCATACGAGAAACTTCCTGATCAATGTCAGGTGCGTTGGTAGCATAGTCAATACCAGCTTTTGCAAGTACGTTTTGACCAAACTGAGTACCGGCAAAGCCTTTACCAGTCATAGTACCAAGCAGGCTAGCCTGCATAAACTCTTGAGCAAACTTGCTCATGTCGCCTTTGCCTTCTGAGCGATCGCCGAAAGCACGCTTGCTGTTACGCATAGCTTCGATTTCTGCATTCTTCTCTTCGAGGTCTTTCTTGAAAGAGTTAAGAACTTCAGTCATGCTAGCATCTTTCTCAGCCAGTTTAGCTTCGACGTCTGCCATAAGTTTTTCTACGCCAGACTGGATGCCAGTAGTAACGCGGATTTCTTGTGCTTCGATAGCGGTGGCTTCAGCTTGCGCTTTTTCCATTTCTGCTTTCTCAGCTGCTTTTTGCTCGGCTTGCTTCATTGCGATTTTGGCGGCTGTATCTTCAGCTACTTTCTTTGCAAAAGCTTCCAAGTCGATGTTTTGATTTTCCATCTTGATCTCCTGATCTGCGGGCATTTTGCCCACGCTTTTCGGTGCGTCACTAGCTATGCTAGAAGCATTAACTTCGTCCTTAGCCAGAGACTGACCGGCTAGATCCACACGATTGGTTGATTTAAAAGTTTTTACGAATTCTTTGTACTCAGCTTCTGAGTCAAAAGATTTCGCAAGTGAGAAAGTAGCTGCCTGATTGCAGGGTACCGATACTACCGATACTTCAAACAACTCAGCATCCTTTATCATAAGTCCGTCAGTTTCCTTAATATAATCAGCATCCTTGACTCGGAAACCAACAGAAAATGCTCCAAGGATACCTTCTTTAACTAGCTCAGCAACATTGCCTGGGGCACTTTTACTGATCTTGCACTCAAGTTCTAGACCGTTTGGTCCAGTTTTCATGCCTGTAGCTCGACCAATTGGTCGGTCATAGTCATGGTTGAAAAGAATAATAGGATTCTTTTCAAAGTTTTTCAATCCACCTTTAGTCCAGGCTTCTGCTGAAATAGAGTCACCCGCGCGATCGAAGTCAGCAGTGCTTGCCATTCCACGGATAACAATAGATCCATCGTCATCGACATGAGACTTAAAGGTAGATGTAAGATTGAAGATTTTATTCATCATCTTTATCCACTTTAACTGCTGGTTTAACAGCAGGCTTAACCGAAGCCACTGGCTTTGGTTGTGAAGGAGCAACAGGGGCTGGCTTAGGCGCTGCTGGGGCAGGGGCCGGCTTTGGTGCTACCTTTTTTTCAACCATGTCTATCAGTTCTGGTTGTTGCTTTTTCAGCATCTCAAGAAGTCTTGAGTAACTGCGAAAAATACGACGAATGTGAGAAAAAGCGATAGGCTTATCCTCAGCATCAATATATTCTTTTTGCGAAAGGAACTTGCCTTTTTCTGCAAAGTAAAAACTTAGGTCTTTTACTGCTTTTTGTTTTTGTCTGTTATTCGACATTAGTATCATCTCCTGAATTAGATTCTGTGGGTCTACCACCCTCGTCTGGGTTTGCAGCACTTCCTGCGATATTTGCAGGTACGCGAAGCTCGTTGTGGCCTTCCATTGCCTCATACCCTAGTACAGTTCTTGCTTCATTAACTGAGATAATTCCTGTATTAACAAGTGATGCAAAGTATTGTGATTGATCTCGTAGTTCTGGCTGTAACGCAGGAATATTAGTAACATCTTCGTTAATCTCAAAGCCAAAGAACCTTTCGAGTCCAAAGTTCATTTTCCTAACTATTGGTAGTATAGTCTCTAAATAGTATAAACGCATATTCGGACGAATATTTGCATTATTACCTGAGTCTAACAGAATAGGTGGTACGCCAAGAGCTTTTAAAATGATCTTTTCATTCTCAGCAATAGCTGATTGGAAATCCATTTCCTTAAAGTTTACGTTTGAAATCTTATCAACTTCGATACCGCCATCAAGGATGAGAGGTCTGCGACCACCTGCATCTGGCTTGTATCGTGCTTGCCAGGATAACAACATACGCTCTTTGATTTTCTCAGAGAGGGTGTTGGGGGACTTCAGTACTAAACCAGGAACAGCTCCATTTTTAAAGAAGTTATCTTGGAATTTACGCATTGACATCATCAATTGAATAGTACGAAGCGCTGGGCTAAGTCTTGGTACACCTCTATAGATTGAATAGAAGGAGTTTTCTTTGATATGAATTATTTCATTCGGATAATAATCTACACGCTCTTTGTAGGTATACTTTTCTACATAAGTAGTATCGCTAGAGTGTATAAACATATCGGAGGCAGGTAAGTGATATAAGTGCGCTCCATCAAAGTAAATAAAGATATTTCCATCCAGTAACATATCGATAATAAGATTACGACGAAAGGTGTTAATATCCTGAAAAGGGTTAGGCTCTTTGTTAAGTAAAAGCTCAACTCGTGAACGTTTAATATTCTTAATAACCCCGCCCATACCTTTAAGAGGTGCACCTACAGCAGTAGGAATTTCGGCAGTATCGTCTACGATCATATTCACGGCACGATTTACGATTTCTAATTCTTCGTAAGCGCGCTCATAGTTATAGATAGGCTCACGAGACGCCTCTATTTTGTGATCAAATAAAGGCTGTGCCGGATTCAGCTTCTCCTCGGTATCATCGAGCTTCTTCTGAAATATATTATTATACCATGCCATGTTTTTCTCGTTGAATCTCGACCCATCTCATCTGCTTTTTAGCAGTTCCGAGTCCGGGATCTCTACCGTAGACTGAGTGCAACCGTAAGTGGTGCGCGTGACAGATTGTGACTGTATGATCGTACAACTCTGCCCAGTGTTCTTCTATGAAGTCATCCCGAAAAGTCATTACATCTTCAGGAACTACTTTCTTCTTCTTTACCCATTGGTGCAGTAAAGGACTTAAACTATAAAAATGGTGAAAATCCAAATCATCGCACTCTCCGCAAATGTAACACTCAGTGCCTTTATCATAATTAGATTTTGCTTTATCTCTTATATATTTTACGAGGTCTCTTTTCAAATCCATTTTTCAATACCAGAATTATATCGTGTGGCAGGTGTCTTGTCAAATACTATTTTTGAGTAGGTGTCTTTAGAACCCGCTGTTACTTGTTTCAAATGAATAGAGTGCATATCGAATTGCATCTGCCATATGCGATGCTCTATTATGTTTGGGCTTTTCTTTAGCTAGGTTGGGGTTTGGGTCCCATTGATACTGATCTAGCGCTGCGATACTGTGTTCACAGGTCTGATTTACAAGCAGCTTATTATTATCAACAATAGCAGCAACGTGAGCAATACCGTCCAGTACAGACTTCTTAGCGTTAACTGTCGACAAGTCATAATTCTGTGCAAAGTCGAACCTGGTTTGCTGTGCCGCAGAATCAATGAATATATAATCAATATCCCATTTGTCAACCAATGCACTAATTTCTTTAGCGTGTTGTTCAGTAGTTTTCTCATTATCTAAGTACTCATCCAGAAGGAAGTATTCCTCTGAATCCCAGTCATATCCTATAACACAAAATGCAGTAGGGTCTCTATAACCAACGTCTAGCCCTGCAAATACATCCATGCGTCTAGTGTCTAGTTCTTCGCAGTTTATAACACATTTCTCATAGTCAAATTTCCAAATCTGGCCTTCGTATGTGTTAAAGTCTGCTTCATATTCTTGTCGGAATTCAGCATCCGACATACTCTTTCGAGCTTCCGCAATGTCACTTTCAGACATTCGGGGATTATCTTTATAAGTTGCTCTGATGGATGCCCACTCTGGGAATTCCGAATCAAAGCCTCGATCAAAGAACTCAGCAAACCAATTGTTGCGACCCCGTGGGGTCGATATAAAAATTGCCTTTGAGTTTTCTTTATCGAGTGTTGGCCGGAGTGCGACGTTAAAAGCATCTCTGCCGTCTGCTAACGCTGCTTCGTCGAATATAATTAAGTCGTAACTCCGACCCACACAAGAATCTACCATGTTTACCGATCCCATACGGATCGTTGAGCCATTGGTCAGCTCGATTACTTTATCTTTTGCATTATCTTTCGCTACTTCTAAATCAAAGTGCTTAATCAAGTTTCTTTGTAAATCAAAAGAGATCTGAGACAACGAATAGTTGGGGGACATTATTAAAATGTTAGAACCGGGAACAAGGGAGACGAGTTGCCCTATAATGTTTGCGATATACGTCTTACCCTGTCTCCGGGATACCGCCGCACAAACGAAGCGGTATTTAGGGTTGTTAATCGCATTTATAATTGCCTTTTGAGAAGGCAATGGTGTAACGCCGAGTAGATCCAAATACGGGTCTACTGGTAGCTTGAGAAAACGTGTCTCAGATCTTAACTCTAAAATTTCATCATCTCGTATATCGAGTCGACTTATTTGAACGGCCATATTATTATATCTTATCTAGTATTATATCAAAAGAAGCAGTAGCTGAAAAGTTATTTCCAGTAGTCAGCGCTCGAAAATCAATATCCGTCTTTTGGATAAGTTTTAAAGGAACTGTGTAATCTTGTGAGATTGTGGTTTGGTACAAGTTTACGTCTGACTTTACATTAAATGTTGAGACCCCGTAATGATTATAACGCACGTAGATTCTAAAATTAGAGTCTCCGCCCTTTCCGACCCCTGCTGTGTACTTACATAAATATCCATTATATCCTGAAGGAATAGTATATATTGACGCAAGAGTCTGGGCAACACCCACATCGATATGAGCTACTACAGTTCCCGCTCCTGATACGGTACGAGCTGTAATAGTACCAACGTTTTGGGCAGTGTGATCATAAATCATACGATAGATACGCTTAAAGGGTACGTTTGTAGCTACTGCCGTTTGTCCGGTCATAGTTACTGTATCAGTCTGCAACTCCCAGTTATTATCTAGTCCGAATATTTCAATTGTATCAAGATCGGAAGCACTAGTACTAACAATGTATAAGGTTTGCGCGTCTCCATCTAAAGCAGCCCAAGGGTACATACCGCCTTGAGTCCAGATAGTTTGGTTGCCTGCGGTCAAGTTAGGGTTTGAACCAAACTTGTGTTCAAACTTATAATCACGCTCGGCTGCACGAGCAATATCTAATCCATATCTTCCGATCATTGTAGTTCTCTATACCAACTTCATTAAGTTGGCCAGGCCTTTTATCACAAGACCTTTCATAGCGACATCTACTGCCGCATCTTCAATTTCAACTACTCGCTGTACATCTTCAAGGAGTTCTTTTGCTTCTTCTTTAGTCATTGAGTTGTCTTTAAGACGTTCCTCAATTTCTGCCAACAATCCCATAGTATCTTCAAGCGTCATTAGTATCTTCCCATTATTGCCGTAGTAATTGCTTTACTTTGCTTTTCTAAAATAGTCTTTTTTATATTACAGTATGATGTTGACATAGAATCTTGTTTAATGGCCATAAGGTCTGAAGTTTCTTTCATTGTCACAACCATTTTATGGATGTCTTTAGACTTTTTACTTTCAGTATACAAGTGTAGCTTGTCTACGCTAGTCTTAATTCCATCAACATAGGGTATCGAGCAATCCAGCATAGAGACTTCGTGTCTCACTTCGACCCCGAGTAGAGACTCGTTGTCATCATAAAAACTAGTATCTAACAAACTACAGCTTGCTACTAGAAATACAGTACTTAAAAGAATTACTTTTTTCATTTTTTACCAAATGCCTGTGTGCCAAAAAAGGCAGCAACTAGAGCAGCAACAGAAACAAAGTATGTTGGTGCCATATCACCTAATATTTTACTTGCTCCGTCTAAGCCAACAGCATCTGCAAGTACTACTGCAAATGGGTACAGTAACATACCTGCTAGAGCGAACCAAGTCATATTGCGTTGAGCGTCTCGCATTGCGTCTAAATCCTCAAGTTCTTTTCGTTTAAACTCAAGGTACATCGCCTCTTCTTCTTTTGTAACATGCCCATCACCATTAGTGTCAGCGGGGTGGAATCCTTCTTTCTTCAGCTCTTCTTCCATTACCATTTAACCTTGTCGGCCCAATAAGCTGCACTCATTTTGCCCCTTGCAATGTTTTTTGCGTGACGAGCTTTAAAGCTACGTCTCTTTGCTTTCATTGCTGCAGACTCGCCTGCTTTAGGCTTACCTGCTGTTTTAGCTCCCTTCTGTCCGAATCGAATAGTCTTCACTTTTGAACCAACTTTCGCCACTACAATGTGAGACTTCTTTTTATGTCCGGGGGTGCGTTTAGGCTTATTGAAACCTGAAACCCCAGCGCGTTTTAGTCTTGGGTCTCTTTTTTTAGCTACCTTCTTCTTCGTTGTCTTCTTCGCCATCGAGAATTTCCTCTACTGGAGGAATCCAGCCCCATGCTTTTTTAGCATCGTTTTCAGAGTCAAATTTATGTAGCTTATTCTCGGCGTCACGAAAACACCATTTACCACGCTTTTCGAAAATCATCGTTTTCTCCTATTCTTGGCAGTTCTCTGCACTTTCTTTGGGAGTTTTTTCTTTTTCTTTTTATAACCACTTGCATAAGCGGCCTGTGCTTGTTTTGCTGCACCTTTGCGGGTTTTAAATACTTTTCCCGAACTTCCCCATTTATACCCACCTTTTACTTTTCGTATTGGCATATCTATATCTCTACAGCTTTGTGGCTAGGGTTACAATTATCCCGGCTAAAAATAGTATGAGAGCGCCAGAGACTGCCATCATACGCGATTCAAGACGAAGAAGTGCATTATCAAGTTTTCCAAGACGGTCGAACGTAGTTTTCCATCGTTCTTCGCATTGTACTTCATGTTGATAAAGCTCTCTTTCGATATCGTTAATTTTCGACTGTTCCATTATGTAGTAGTTTCTCCATGAGCTTGCCGTAATTACCTTGGCCGAATGGAAGAGCTTCGTTTATCTGGACATTAGTCTGATTACGTATGCTAGTCGCATTCTGCGCTTTTTCAAGATCGGCCATTGCCTTTATCTCGTCCATACGCATTTTGTGTGCCATCATCATAAGATCGGCAAGATCCTTTGAAGAGTATATGCCGCTTTCTTCGGCCTCTTCGAGCTTGCTTTGGATCATAGTGTCTAGCACTGAAGCAATATTGTTTTTATTACGGTATCCCATGTCTAAGTATACTGTATCAATATACTTTTTTACCTCACGGGTGTTTAGACATTCTACTACTCTATTCTCAGCTACTCCCATGAAATCACAGACAGCCCGAATATTACCATATTGCAGATAACAATTCGCGACTTCGAGTCCTTCCGGAGAGATTGTAGTTATTTCTTTTGCCATGATTGAAATTATAGTCCATGCAGGTTTCAAAGTCAAGCGTTATTTTTCTAAGGTATCGACTTACTTTAATTATCAGCTAGTGGATTATCTAGTACTAGTTGTATCTTTGTGTTTAGTCTATCCTCTAACGAGTTAATTTTAATAGTAGTATCGGTTTGAAGACTCTCTCTTTTTACATCGAACCTTTCAGAAGCTTTGTCAATCATATCCTTAACCTTATCTTCCATATCACGGTTTGAATCTTCAATGCGATCTACGTTCTTTTCCATTCGATTAAAATCGTCTCGTAAATCATTTTTAATACTACGGGAATAGTCTATGGCCTCATCAAGTTTAGTTTCTATAACGTCATTTCTTGCAGCAATTGCATCTGTATCAATATTCTGAATAACTTCTTTCATATCCATATAGTCTTTGTAGAATTCGAAAACTCCCCACGTTGCTCCACCTAAAGTGGATAGCGCAGTTACAAGAACCATCATCTTGCCGCCTTTAAACGTTACTCCTCCAAACTCCATTTCTGCCATTATTTTTCACCATTGTTCTCAAACTGGAGCGCTCTTAAATTATTAAGTTCCGCTTTTAGTTTTTGTACTTCGAGTCTCTTTTTCTCCAGCTCTAGCTTATAGAGAGTATTACAGTTAATTCTTTCTTTTGGTGCACCAATCGGAATAGTGATTCGTGCATACACTCCAACATCTCTCGTGTTTCCAGGCATTGTCATATCAGTGCCGATGTTCGTGATCATTGGGTTTGTGTCAATTACACCCACTACTCCAAATTCTACATTTGTAGAAGACCCGATTGCCATCGAGCAATCTAGGTTATCTGCTCTAAACCTATCAGACTGATAACTCTGTGGAGAACTAGGCATGGCCAGGTTCAGCGAGTTCGAGTCTGCAAAGGCTGCAGGAGTTATGAGTAGTAATATTAGTAGTAATCTCATTTACTTTATCTTTGAACATATACGGGATGATATAACAGGCACCTGTTTATACTCTTTTAAAATCTTTGAACGGGAACAAATATATACAGCGCGACTCTTATCGTTAGCACGAATATAAATGTCTATAAACTTTCGACTAAGGTAATCTACCTTAAATAACTTTTCAGACGTTGCAAAGTCAACAGGATTCCAGTCTGCATCATATACTCCGACAGAGTAGTAGGATACGTCCTTTCTGCTATTAAAAAGCATCATCTGAGTAGTAAGTACTCCCATCGTATGCGACTGTTTCATCTTCGGATAAGTAGGAGTAAACTGGTGGGCACTTGCGTACCCACTCAAAAGCAGAAAAGAAAGAATTAAAGCGCGATACACTCTGCCTCCACTACGGAATTGTACTCTCCCGCAGGGAAAGATTTATCATAACCGTAGTTAGCTTCTGATTCAATCTTAAACCAAGTTGACCCAGCAAAATCTAAGTCATATTCAGTTACGTTATTAAACTCGCGTTTAGCTGCATCGTAGCCAGACATCTGTGTGTCTGTTACTTCGTTTACAGTTACTACGCCAGTCCAGTTTACTACGTCAGAAAGAGACGGAGAGGACGAGAACTGCTCGGGGTAGCTAATAACAGCTTTATAGTAGGCTGCAGAAAGTACGTCAAAGCGAACAATAGGCTCTACACCACCGTTTACGGGGTCAGTTGACAGCAAAGACGGGCTTGGGTTTCCATAGATTCCCGGAGTTTCCATTGTAATTACACATTTTGAGTCTACAGTACCATAGATCGGTGCATTTTCAGCAGCCAATACAGGTGAGCAGAAGGCTAATGCAAGTGCTAGTTTTTTCATTTTAATATTTCCTCTGCCGAAGCAGCCTGATACTGTAATTGTACCATTTCTTGATGTTTCAATTGTTGAGCTAGCCCATTCCTAAGGCCGTTTTTATTCTCTGGAAGATTGTCAGATGTATACCGTATGGTTTCATTGTACGTTCCTCCAGGTATATCAGTTCTATATGAGCTTGGCAGAACTGACATTGCAAAAAGTAGTTGAGATTGTGCTAAAGCGAGTGCAGCAAGCTCTGTACTGTTCACGCCTCCTAGTATAGTTTCAAGTGTTTCTAACCGCTCTTCTAAAGAAAGGTCTTCAGAGGAATCTTCCTCAACCGAAGTGGTATTATCTAAAGCAAGTAACACATCCGAGTCTTTCAAAGGATCCCAGGCTGAAACAGGTTCAGGGGGAGTAAACGGTAACACATAGTTCGGACAGCCAGGCGTGGGGTCAAAACAACTATCCGCCTTGTAAGTATATACGACACGTGCATTTGATACGGTTCCAATACCCGATGTCGAGATTGAGCCACGTCCAAACGCTGACCCAGGAATCGAAACGGGTATTACACGGTAAATGCTATTTCCTGCGACCCCGCTCCAGTCGTCGGTAGATCGAAAAGCATAGCCGTCTCCGGAAGAATGTAAGTTCTCTACGGAAACAAGCAAAGGATCTACAGCTTCTTTCGTTACTGTATATCGGTAGATCACATTGTCTACTACAGAACCTCCCGGTAGTGACATATCCCAGGCATTTCCGGTATAAGCGGAAGACCCGAAGATTGTGTCAGAGTAGGAGCAAGAGGAGTAGGCTAGCAATACTACCAGTGGCAATAGTTTTCTTCGTTCCATCTGACATCTCAACTTTTTCTTCGCCTTCATCCACAGAAGGCACATCCGTAGAAGTCTCCCAAGCTGCACGAGCTTCAGGGCCGATCATACCATTATAAGGGCAAGGTGTTCCAGCCATCATCATTGCATCGAATACGCGTTTATCCTGACACATTACGCTGACTGCGGCGACTTTCATACCCATATCATAAAGTGTTTTTGCGTTTTTCAGCTTCTCGCAATTCATATCGCGAACGGTACCACCAGCGGAGATACCAAGTATTTGGGTTTGCACTGCACCCGCTACGCCTACGGTACACAAGTCAGAATTTGATATATTCATCGTTGGTAAAATTGCAGACGGGGGTGGAGACTTTACCGTTGTTACAGCTTCGGATTTACTCGTTACCGTACTGTCGGACGTACTGTCGGTAACGATAGTATCCTGTCCGTGCACTACTAGTGGAAAGCAAAGCAGTGCAAATATTAAAGGTAGTTTTCTCATAATTTAAAATTCTCCATGTACGGCTATTATAGTATGTTCAGGAAATTTTGTCAAGAATTTTTTTCAAGTTGGTGATAGGGGGTGCTGGTTTGTGCGAGTCTTTTTTATTAACGCCTTTTTTGGTTTTGATTTTTACATAAAGTTGTACGTGGAGAGGAGCCCCGGCGGGGCGGCGGATGTCAAGTCTTTTAACCCCCCCTGTCCAAGATTATTTTATTATATGCAACCCCGCTTTATATTCTTTTTTATTCTAAAAAATAAATGAAAAAATGCTTGTGCATCTCGCCTACTTTGATATAATACTCGCATACCAAGGGGGATTGGCTCTCTTGGGAAAAACAAAAAAGGTAATTTACTATGTCATACACTCCTGAAATGGTAGCAAAAATCAAAGCTCAAGCTCCTATCAACCTTGAAAAAGCCCACGCTCTCGCGGGTGATCTCGGTGTGACCTATCGCTCTATTATCGCCAAAGCTAAAAGCGAAGGCATAGAATACCAGAAAAAGGTCGCGGTTGCAAAAAAGCCCAAAGGTCAGAGCGAGCCAACAAAAGCAAGCGTTCTGACCGCAATCCGCTCGGCACTAGCACTGCCAGAGCGAGAGGGCGACTTGACCAAAGCCGAACTGTCAACAGTTCTCCAGAGCATCGCTTGATTACTTGGTGCGGCTATCTAGGCGCGGCGGCTCTTGCCGTCGCCCCTTTCACCATCGACACGCCAGAGGGCAAATTGATGGCAATAGCTGGCCTTGCATTATTGACCTTGCAATCTGTACACTTAAAGGCTTATAATCTAACCTTTCTAAACATCGCCGGAATTGTCGGCTACACTTACGCTTATACAGGCTTATAAAATGA
>Ga0255752_10003193_pt1 | contig 17326 bp, 11 predicted proteins | sample 011ome_25_FD_179952 | JGI IMG/M metagenome (GOLD analysis project Ga0255752, IMG submission 179952) | Coastal salt marsh microbial communities from the Groves Creek Marsh, Skidaway Island, Georgia - 011512CT metaG (version 2) | ecosystem: Environmental > Aquatic > Marine > Intertidal zone >... | reverse complement strand
ACTGAACAGCAGCTAGGCTACGACGTTACGGGCGACGGTGTAATAGACATACAAGACCAGCAAATGCTAGAACAAGTGCTTGCTGGCGAGACAACATTAGACCCGCTTGCCGACAATCGCTTCGCTGCAACGGGTGTGTTTGCTTCACAGCAACAAATGCAGCAAGAATTGGAGCAGCAACTCCAACAACAGCAGCAAATGCAGCAGCAAATGCAACAAGAAACGCAGAAACAAATACAGGATCGTGCAAGAGAATCGTCCGCAAGAGATTTTTTAAGTATGCTATTAGCCTCTGAAGAAGGTAGAGTAGACGTAAAAGCACCCCCCGTAGTGCAATTTGATCCGGCTTATGATTTTGGTAGCATATTTGGCAGTCCGCAGCAGGCTCAAGCGGCTGTAACTCCTTACGGGGGCTACGCTAGTCCCAGCCCATTTGGACAGCCTGCAAGACGTGCCGCACAAGGCGGAATTATAGACAGCAATGAAGAACTATTGCGGTTACTTGGGAAAGGTTAATGAGTACATTTTTTAGCGATTTAGTAGATAAGTTTGCAGGTAAAGAAGACGCTAGCTTTTCAGATTTTATTAGTAGTGACGCCGGTTCTATACTTGCTGGGCTTGGTGTATCTGCTTTAGGCAACAAGTACGCTCCAGATTTCTTTAACCCGCGAGGGCAACCTGTTGGGTATCAGGGCGAGATACCACGATACGCCGCAGTACGTGAAACGGTAGCGATGCCCGAAAGACAACCCGTGCCTGAAGGGGGCATAGACCCCAACCGCCGTCCGGGGTCTGCGGGGCGTCGTTACTTTAGCGACACTATCTATGCTAAGCAGCCAGAAACTACCCCAATGTCGATTGAAGAAGCTCGTGCTAAGGCCAAGCAGCAAGCGGAAGGTATAGCCGCTATGCAGAGCAGTCCCGGCATGGCTGCGGGAGGTATTTTAGCGTTAAAAGGGGGGTCACCGGGGCGCTATTTAGGCGGTTCAACTGATGGCATGGCTGATGAAGTACCTGCGCGTATTGATAACGGACAAGAAGCAAGATTAAGTGATGGTGAATTTGTTATACCAGCGGATGTAGTAAGTCATCTGGGCAATGGCAATTCTGATGCTGGAGCTAAGGTCTTACACGAGATGATGAACCGTGTGCGTAGAGAACGCACGGGTAACGAGAAACAAGGCAGAGAAATAGACCCTATGGGGGTATTACCAGTATGAGTATACTAAGGTACCAAACAGGTGGCGATGTCACTCAAGATCCAATGGTAGGAAAACCAACAGGCTCTACTGGCGTATTAGCAGAATATGCAGGAGAGTATGTAACTGACATGTTAGGTAAAGGTCGTGCTTTAGCAGAGCAAGACTATCAAGCCTATACAGGGCCACTTACTGCTGGAACTTCAACCCTACAAGATGTAGCTTTTCAAGGTATTGGGAATTTAGCAGTACCTACTACCGATCAAATGAGCTTTACTCCCGGCACGTTCAGTGCTACAGGTGCGCCAGCCGCAACAGGTGATGCCCCCACTGCGGGAGGTAGTGTAGTCAACCAGTACATGAACCCCTATTTGTCAGCGGTGCTACAACCGCAGCTAGCGGAAGCGCGTAGGCAGTCTGAAATTAGTCGGTTAGCTGACCAAAGCAGGTTAACGCAGGCAGGTGCTTTTGGTGGGTCTCGTCAAGCACTCATGGACTTAGAACGAGAAAACGTATTAGGTAGAAACTTAGCAGACATAACAGGTCAAGGGTACGCGCAGGCGTTTCAACAGGGCAGAGATCAATTCAACATAGAACAAGGAAGAGGGCAAACTGCCCTAGACGCTGCTAGACGTTATGGATTAGAAGCCTTAGCCGCGCAGCAAGGTGCTGGAGCCGCACAGCGAGCCATAGAACAACAAGGCATAGAGGCAGATTACAGCCAATTCCGAGAAGAACGAGACTACCCGTATAAACAGTTGCAGTATCAAAAGTCTTTGTTAGAGGGATTACCCGTTGCAGCGCAGTCCTATTCTTATACAGAGCCTAGCGGACTTAGCGCGTTGTTGGGTAGCACAGGTGATGTGTCTTCGTTAATTCAATCGTTGTTTGGTCTAGGTGGTGGGGGTAATAGCAATACTTCTGATATTGATGACTTGATAGAGTATGCCGCAAGTCTAACGGGAGGGGATACATAGTGATAACTAATTCTTCTCAAGGCATCGTGGAGATGATACAGCGTAAAAAAGACGCATATCAGAACAATCCACAAGCACTGCAACAACGCTACCAGCAGAATAAGCAGCTTACTGACCTGCTAGCACTGCAACAACTAAAAACAGAGAAAGAAGCTGCGGCACGCGACATACAGCTAAAGATGCAGCAGAACCCTCAGACTATTGCACAACAACGAGAGCAAGAAGTTCTAGGGCTTATCAAACAAGAGCAAGGACGTAATCTAGGAAAAGTCACCGAGCAAGTGGGTGGCGTCCTTGGGCAGCGCCGACAAGAAGCAGCAAAACGCCGACAACAGATGGGTATGGCCCAAGGCGGTATCGTTGGATTTCAGTCTGGCGAGATGGTAGACGGAGAAGCAGAAACAATAAGTGTTGCGGATGCTATAGCGGAGTTAGGCGAGGAAGCCTTTAACTACATAAAGGAAAATCCAGCAGAAGCTGCGCTACAGCTTGGGCTTATAGTCGTTCCCGGCGGGCTTGCCGTAAGAGGCGGATTAGCTGCACTAAGGGCGGCAGGAGTAACATCTAAGCTAAAGAACCTAATGCGGGGCAAGAAGCCCGACTTTGAGGTTACTCCCAAAGGCACCGCAGTGCCTACAGATAGATCTGGGATAGTTTCTAAGTCTAAAGAACTTATACCATCTGGCCCCATAGAAGCTGGTAAACAGCTAGTGCCTTATGGAAGAGGGGCGTCAATGAATCGCCCAACGGCGGCTCTGACTGCCGCAGGTGCGCTTGGAATAGGTAGCTTAACTGGTGACGAAGAAGTTGTTGGCGACGAAGAGAAGAAAGATCCCGGCCCTTACGGGCCTCCATTACCACCAGTTAAACCCAACATTCCCGGCGTTGACACTATTGATAAAGATAAGCTATTTGGCGAGCTTGAAGTCGAAACGCCAGCATTAGACATTGGTACTACTAGGCAAGATGCTGCAAAGGGTATTTTAACTGGCATAGGCTTAGATAAACGAGCTGCTAGAGATCCAGATGCAGTGCGAAAAGCTAGAATGGCTGACGTTAAAGAAGAGATGGGTCTTGCAGGAATACAGACTAAGAAGCAAAGCCAGATAGATAGGCTACGCACACAACAAGAACAACTTGCAGAACGTGATCCGTTTGAGGCATTTATAGCTGGCACAGTGGGCGCTGCTCAACGTGGTGGGCCGGGAGGCTTTGCTGCGGGGTATATGGGTAAGTTGTCTCAACAACGCGCACAACAGCGACAAAACCTTAAAGACGAGTTTGGTATAGAGAACGAGCTTTTAGATCTTGAGCAAACTGTGTTGAGTAAAGGCATCGACAGTGCAGATAAAGCAGTGCAAGTGCTATCAACAGAAAAACAAGCATACGCAAACATCATGTCTAAGGCTTCTGAAGGTGATATTTCTGATGCTCAAGAACAGGCGAATCGCGTGCTCGATGCAGATGTACAGAACATTAAGACGAAGCTAGATTTGTTAGGACAAGAAACTGACCGTGCAATAGCGTCTGCTGAACTGCGCGGAGCCGCATTAGAAGACATGCAAGAACTACTACAGAAAGAAGTAGAACGTCGTGATGAACTACTTTCACCTGTAATAACTGCATTAGTAAACGATGCTCAATCAGGGTACGGCGATGTAGAAAGCGCAGTAAACAGAGCAGGTATAACTAAAGGCTTTATCTTGCAAGCCAGCGGTATATTTGAAAGAGAAGAGGATTTGTTACGGCGCATAGAAGCATTAGGAGGAGATGTTTCTTCTCAGAGATCCGCCTTAGCTGAACAGCGAAAGCGAGTTGAGCTTATGGGTCAGTATCTACAGCAGTAATGCAAACTCATTCTTTAGAGCAGGTACAAACGGCGATTAGAAACGCCCAAGCTGCGGGGGACGCTGGAGCAGTAGCAGCCCTCAAAGACTACGAAGAAGACATAAAAAGAGATATAGCGATGTTACGTGCTATAGCTCCACCTAGAGAAACTGGCGTAGTAGAAGACGTTACTTCTGGTTTTGGTGCGGGGGTCATTGATGTAGGTGAGCTTGCGCTACTAGGTGGTGCAGCCGCACTGGAAGAAGAAGCTGAACTTGCTGCGCGTGAAAAAATTAAGGCGGGAGCTGCGGCCTTACGTCCAGAAGGCGGTGATCCTGACTCTATTAGCTATCAAATAAGCCAAGCACTTGGCTCTATTGCAGGGCTTGCTGCTGTCCCTGCTACAGCCGCTGTTGCTGGTGCCCCCGGCGCTGCTGCTATAGGTCTTGGTGCGTTAGCCGCTGCTGGTGCTGGAGCCGGTGAAGCAAGTGAACGAGCAAGAGCTGCTGGCGCTACTGAAGAAGAGCGCGGCACTGTTGCACTGCGTGGCGCAGGAATCGGTTTACTTGACATACTGCCAATCGCAAGAGTAGTTAAGTTTGTTGATCTACCCGCTCTTAACAAGATATTAGATAAGATCCCGCCCGAAAAAGTAGAAACTATAGGCGAACGCATACGTAGCGCAGGGGTAACGGGCGGTGCAGAAGCCGCACAGGAAGCAGCGTCCAACGTATTGCAGAACTTAAACGCTAGAGAGTATGACGCTCTAGCAGAAGCGTTCGATATAACCACCGCTCAAGAAGCGGCACTAGGCGGTTCCGCAGGGGCTATTTTACAAGGGCTTGTAGACCTATTTACTTCACGTAAACGCGGTAAAACTGTTGCTGAAGTAGCAGAGGAACAAGCAGATGACCCTGAGATTGCAGGGTTGCTAGAGTTCAAGCCAGAAAGACCGACACAGTTAGAGTTATTTGATCGTGGTGATGTTGAAGGGCCACGAGGAGATCCGACAGCGCAGGTTGAAAGAGACAGGCTGTTTGAGGAAGAACCTAGCAGAGCCGTATCGCCAGACCAAGAATCACTGCCGGGACTAGAACCAGAACGAGTAGGCCCACAGTTACGAGGGTTGCCTGCACCAGAAGGTGAAACAATCGCTGGCGAAACACTAGCTGTTACACCAGAGGGTCAGGCACTTACTAGAGAAGAAGTATTAGCTCGCATTAACCAACGGGACAAAGAACAGCGACTTACTGAGCAGCCTGTATCTGATGAAGCCCGAACAGGTAGAGAACGCGCTGAGATTGCCAAGCGAGAGCAAGGTGATCTGTTTCCAACTGAACTAGCAATAGCAGAACAAGAAGCACAACGTCGTGCAAAGGAACCCGCCCCTACACCCAAGGTTGTTACTGAAGAAGCCTTAACCACCGCTGGGTTTGCACCTAACGCTGCAATACGTAAACGTATTATAGGTAAAGATCTAAACGCCCCAGAAATACGAACAGATCTCACAGAAACAGCAAACAAACTCAAGTCTAAAAAAATCAAGCGGGGGGTTACTCGTCTTTTAGCGGAGGTGCCAAGTGAGCAACGTGATCTATCTTTCCCAACTCGACGTGCCAGACGAGGAACTGACGAAGCAAGAAGTAGAGTCGGCGTTCCAAGTGATTTACAGCGTGTGGAGGACGACCAGCCACGTAGAAGTACCGAAGCACCTGCGGCACCTGTCAGAGAAGAACTGGGAGTTCCTGATAGCGGCGCTGGACGAGTTACTGGACGAGAAGGAAAGCAGCGTAGTGCATTAATGCGTAGAGCAATGGCTAAGGCCAGAGGCGAACGAGCAGCTACGAAGAAAAAGGCACCCGTTGTTAGAGAACCAGAAGCAGAAGAATTTACGCTAGCAGATGCGGATGTAGACACACAGGCGGCTGAGCTTAACGCTAGGGTTGAGCAGTTACAGAGTGAGCAAGAAGCTACGGCACCTAAGTCAAGAAGCGCGGTAGGTGCAAAGGTAGCGCCGCCACGAGAGCTACAAAACCTAGCTGCTCAACTACGAGCAGAGAACCCAAATCTTAGTCTTACAAGAGCAAACGACTTAGCCAGACAAGAGCTAGAGGGTGGCCCAGAAGTCCGCATACAACAAGGCGACAGGGATAAGTACCTGATGCATGTTAAGGACATGAGTGTTGACCCCAAGATGGCTTCGCGGGCTATAAACATCTCACCTACAGCACCCATGTTTGGTTCTGCCAATGCAGTCGAAGCTATTGATATACCCCTACAAGATTCGGTGATCGACAAGATAAACGCAGGGGACACTCGCGGTGCATTGGAAGCACTGGCAAAAACAGCTAAAGACAGACGCCTTGCACGAGTTGCTAGGAAGCTGATGAAGTATGTAGGTTCAACTGAAACAGATATTGTAAATATACAACCACTGCAAGCTACCAGCACTGTGCGTGACGCCAATAACATACGCAGTATGTTGGATGCTAAAGATAAGTACGGGCAGAATCCGCTAGGTCTTTTTGTGCCCAAAGAAAACAGAATTTTGCTCAACACAGATGGTGGTTTGAACGGAGTAGTTTTCTTACATGAGATGACTCATGCAGCTACCCTGTATGAGATAGCTACAAAGCCAAAAAGCGCCACGGTTGTAGAGCTTGACCGCATATACGAAGCCGCAAAAGAAGTGCTAGGTGATGGCTTATACGGTGTAACAGACCTAAAAGAGTTTGTAGCCGAAGCCTTTGCTAACCCTAGATTCCAACGTGACCTCGCTCGCATCAACGCAAAGGGCGAACCACTAAGTTTATTCCAAAGGTTCAAAGGGCGTATTGCCCGATTCCTTGGGTTTGATAATTACAATGTTCTCGGAGATACGTCAGCGCAAGCCGAAGTCAATCGCCTAGTAGATAAGATCTTAGCTGCTTCACCAGAACGTGCGGGCTTAGATAACATACCGTCGCTATCTACTAAAGACGGTGTGCAGTTCGTAGCAGATAAGATAGGTTCGGTTAAGTCAAAGCTGAATGACAAGCAAGGACGCGAGAAGATAAAGCGCGACTTTTTTGGGTTGTTCAGCAAAGATATGAACCCACGTATGCGGAAACTCATGCGAGGCGCACTAAGCATTCTTCCTAATCAAGCGGTCTTTGTTGATATAGCAGAGAAAGCTGGAATTACAGGGGCAACCGAACTTAATAATGCAATCCTAGAGCAGCGAGGGGCATTAACTAAGGCCGAAGAAAAAGTACGTAAGACCTTAGACCCCCTAGTGCGGTGGTCATCTAAAGCGTCTAAAGAAACAATAGATGCGTTCAACAACCTTGTGTACGACAGCACCATAGATGAGGTAGACCCTCAGCTTACGCTGAAAGAAGCTACCGACAAATATGGTCGGCAGACTGTAGAGGGCACAAACCAGTTAAAGATAGATCGCTATAAAGAACTGCGTAAAGTCTACGACAGCGGTGCTATGGGCGAAGAAGGAAGGCGAGCGTACACTAAGTTGCGCGGGCTGTACGCTGGTATATACAAAGATCTACGGCAGTCTTTATTAGGCCGCATAGATGGCCTCAACGTAGACGAAGGGGTAAAGACAAGCCTCAAGAACGACTTGTTTGCAAGAATGCTTGAAGCATCAAAGGTAGAGCCATACTTCCCCCTCACACGTAAAGGTAAATACTGGTTAGTGGTGCAGAACCCTGCTGATGGTGAACGAGCAGTAACTACCTATGAGACCTTGGGTGACCGTGATTTCGCCAAAGGCGAGTTTGAAGGTATGGGGTTCAGTGTTGAATCCATAGACCCCGATAACATGAAGAAGTACGTAGGCCCAGATGCTCCTTCTGGCTCTTTTGTAGCTCAAGTTCTGAGCACCCTTAACGACGCAAAAGTACCTCAATCGACGCGAGAGCAGATTGCAAGGTTGTACATAGAGGCGCTACCCGAATCGTCTTTTAGTAAAACACTACTCAAACGTAAGAAAACCCTTGGCTATGATGTAGATGCAGTGGGTGCAGCAAGAACCAAGGCATATGATCTAGCTAGACAGTCCGCCAGAATCCGTAGCAGTAACAAGATAGAGGCTGTAAGAAACGCGGTAAGAGAAGAGTTCTACGCAAGAGAGCTTGATTCTGAAGGTAAACCAACCAGAGAATTTGCTCGCTCAGATCTGCAAAACGACAGGGACAAGGGCATACTTGAAGAGATGGAAGATCGCGCTGATTTTGCCATAAGCCCCCCTGCGGATAACTACGCTAAAGCTGCGAACAGGGGAGCTTTTATATGGACAATCGGGTTCAACGCTTCTTCTGCGCTGGTCAACTTGTCACAGGTACCTCTATTCGCTTACCCAATGCTGGCGGGTCAATATGGCTACGGCAAAAGTAAGGACGCGATATTAGGCGCACAGAAGTTGTTTATAAGCAGTTATGTGCCCCACGCTAAAGAAAAGTTTGCCAATGACCCAGAAGAAGGCGCTAAGTTCAGCGATAAGTACACAACCCCATCACTCGACAACTACTATGTGCGAACTGCAACAGAAGATGGTGGGTCTACACTTTCGATTCGTACAGATTTAGATATACCTGACGACAAAAGGGCGCAGCTAGAACGTATACGCCCGTTGATAGAACTTGCCGCAGATAGAGGGGAATTGAGTACGTCGTTCTTAGCCGAAACGTTAAGCGTAGATCAATCAGGCCGTGAAACAAGTTTAACAGATAAGATGACTAACTTATCCGCTGTTATGTTCCATAACGCGGAGGTGATGAATCGCCAGACCACAATGGTGGCAGCGTATGAGTTAGAACTAAACAAATTAACTGGCGGCAAAGAACCTACTTTAGAGCAAAAACAAGCGGCAGCAGAAGAAGCCCTTTACCAGACTCAACAGATCAACGGTGGTGCTACATTAGAGACCGGCCCTCGTCTTGCTCGTGAAGGTATCGGACGAGTTGCGCTGATGTACAAGAGCTACGGCATTCAGATGTACTACACCATGCTCAAAACAGCTAAGGGCATGGTGGACGCATTTGTAGATTCTAGGGTAGCAGGGGGCAGCATCCCTCAATCAGCAGCCGCTAGCTTAAAATCTGACGCATTCAAACAACTGGCTGGCATACACCTATCAGCACTACTATTCGCTGGCGCACAGGGGCTACCGCTATACGGCGCAGTGTCTATGATTTACGACATGCTCCAAGATGATTACGAAGAGGACGCAGATACGGCGCTACGTAGTTATTTGGACAATGACGTGCTGTACAAAGGGCTGTTATCTGAGTTAACTGGGTTAGATGTGTCGCAGCGTGTCAAGCTGACCGACCTGCTGTTTGAGGCTGATAAGTTTAATAGCGATCCATCACCCGAAGAAAGTTTCTTGCATCTGTTTGGTGGCCCCGCATGGAGTGTAGGATCAAGGTTCTATGAGGGCGCACTAGAAGTCCTAGAAGGTACAAATGTAGAGCGAGGTGCAGAATCTATGATGCCGGGCGCTCTACGTAACTTGTATAAAGCTGTTGTACGGTACCCACGAGATGAGGGTATTCTTACACGCCGTGGCGACCCTATCTACGATGACCTAACTTTTGGTGACATCGTTACGCAGATATTGGGCTTCCCTCCTGTTAAATACACAAGGCAGATAGAAGAAGCGTCCGCAGCCAAAGGTATGGAAGCTGCTGCACGAGAACAGCGAGCTAAGCTACTGAAGCGTTACTACATAGCTAGACGATTCGGTGATTACGAAGAAGCTAGAAAAATGCGCCGTGCTATGGACGAGTTCAACCGCACGAACATTGTAACTAGACGCGATCCTTCTTTACGTATAACAAGTGACACCATTGACAGGTCTATGCGACGGCACGAAACCACCAGTGCAAAGATGGTCAATGGCATTCTGCTGTCGCCCTATATGAGCCGCGAAGTAAAAGAAACTGGGTATCTGTAGAAACCCCTCGCCGCAGGTTGGGGGGCTACGACGAGGGGTTGAAGGGAGATAAGACCTATGGAGTAGGAGACCGCTGACCTTATCGAAGCGGATCGTACCACATAGTATTATGTTGTCCAAATAGTTCCGTAACGTTCCGTAACGTTCCGTAACCCTACGTAAACTATAAAATTCGCCAAACACGCACCCCTAAAAAGTTACTTTCTAAGCAACTTTTCGCTCTAACATCCCACCCCATTCGGTCAACGCATATGTGCCTGACCTGCTGCAATGCTTTATCTGTGTTAATGCACGGTATGAACACCGAACTGCCGACCACCATAGAAGGCCAATCGACTACAATACGTACCCCGTCAGGGTTTAGATCATCAAGTTTAAGTACAGTGTTGTTCACAGCTACCCGATTTCAGAGGGGGTAGGCCATGTGGTGCGGCTAATCAACCGCTTAACTTCTAGCCTATCGCCACCCACTGCGGCCACTATTTTCTTTAGCGGGGTGCCTGTTGACTGTAACTCCCACACTTTTCGTTTCTGCTCGTGCGAAAAAATATCAGTGTCTACTTTGGCTAGGCGTAGGTCGAGGTACCTATTCTGCATCTTCTCCTGTGCCTTTATTGCTTGTAGAAACGTTGTCATATAGGTTGTCCTCTTCTTTCGTGTCCGCTGGTGATTCGTCAAACGTATTACATGGAACCGCAATAACGCTGCTAGGGGGCAGTTTGTAGTTGGTGCCCTTACCTAAGCGTATCTTTGTGCGCTTAGCGCCCAGCTTATTTACTAGATCATCAACAAAAGATGAATAATTTATCTGCTGTCGCCCACACCATGCTTTTAGTGGCGCAGGTACAAGATATGCCCGTTTCAGATCCGTCTCGTATCGGGCTATTAGTCTGCCTCGCGGCAGTGCGTCGGGTATCACAATACTGTCTAACCCGTTATTGCTTTGCTTACGTAAATCATCCGTGCTTTTAATCATCAAGATGTTACTGAAGTTGTCATTCATGTAATCATTAAGTGTCTGTTCTACAGATACGCCCATATCGCTCACCGATTTCAGATTAGTTTTAAGTAACTGGATCACCCAAGCAGTTAGAGTTGGTATGTCATAGTTAACCAACCCCAGTTCCTTTGCTAGAATCGCTCCGCTTATGGTGCAAGCAGCACCGGCTGACCAAAACCTATTCTCAGGTGTCAGCCCAGCTTCCTTATCTATTTCTAGCTGTGTGTCATGGACTAGCTTCTGCACAGTGCCCAAGTTCTGCATGACATGCTGGATGTACACCACCCCTGCATGACCGTAGTGGTTGTCTAGCTGTTTTTCAAAGTGGTCAGTCATTTCTTTCTGCTTGGTCTCTTTGAATATCTGCTTAGCTCTTATCTCCATAATCCGCTGGGCCTCAGCTTTCGGCATGGCTTTGTACAAGGATATTTTTTCGATTGCGCTCATGTTACCTGTAGTAACAGCTAACAACTTCCACGGATTGCCTCGTTCACGTTCTATGTTAGACCCACTACTCATACGCCCCCGCTGCTGACCACCTGATAGCTGATAGGCTATGTCGCTCATCTCTTTTTCGGGGGTATTGGTAAGCTCGTCTATATAAAACGGTAGATTATGTAGCACTTCACCACGGTTCATTTTCATGGCGGTTGTATCTTGGTCGTCTAGCATCAGCGCCTTGAAGTGACCCCATACCGAAGCGCCTACCTTCATAGCTGCCGTTTTACCCGCACCGCCAGCCTTATCGTGCAAGTGCAGTGTGGAACAGTTCTGCGGTAGAAATTGCATCAGAGGTGACCCGAAAGCCGTACACACTACGTATTGGTGCATTTCTAGCCCTTCTTTGGTGGTGTAGAAATTTGCCATATCTTTCCACCCTTCCAGCGTACCTTTCGGCTTGAAGTAGTGCATGATCGCAGCCGTTGGGGTAGTGGGCGGGTTGTGCGTAATCCCAGTGGCCCTTATCTCTTTACTGCCGACAACGAACGCTTTGCAGTCGTCATCAGTCCAACCAAACTGCCGGTGGGCTGTATCTGCTGTAGCAGACGCCTGTAACTCGTTTACCCATGTGGTCATATACTGCATTAGGTCGTCCATCCTAGTTACCGCAACACCCTGCATCGCCATCTGTTTACGGAACTCGTCGCGTGAAGTAACTGCTGTTAAAGGCATTGTAAATTCGCGCACCCCGTCTTTTGGTAGGTGTAGCTTTGCTACGATTGACTCACCATCCTCCTTGTCTAGTAGTCTACGTGTAACATATAAATCATTGTGGTAGATAACCCGTTCGTCAACTTCACCGTCTACACTGGTGCTGCGAACGTACACTCCACCGTTCATACCTCTGAAATATGGGCGAGGGTAAGCTGGTATAACGTGTTGTGAGGAAATACCTTCATCGTCATCCGCCCGGATGTCTATACCTTCAAGTCCGAAATCTTCACTATATGTACCATCTTCACTTAGTTCGGCCTCAGCAATCTTGCGGCCTAATGTTATCGGTGACTTGACCTTGCCCCAGTGGGGGCAGTCGGTGCATATACCTGACTCGCTTTCGTCAAATGTTGTGCAGCGGTACGGCCCTTTAATTAAATCCAACTTCTTGAGTGTAAGTTCTGGCGTGTACTCAGGGTGCTTCTCTGATATTTTTTGTGCCGCTTTCTCACCATCTTCGCAGAACTTGGCTATAGATAGCCCTGCTCTCCACATAGGTTCGCTTGCTTCAGCTTGCCCTTTAACTATTCTAGCTAGTTGTTCGCACCCCTCACCTGTCTGCGTCTTTATAAGTATGTCTTTGAAACTGTATTTGATGTTACGCATCAATGCGTCACGTAGGCTCGCTGGCCCATCCTCGCCTGTACGCTTTTGGGGAACTGGTATCGTATCCATCCCCAGCTTACTAGCAAAGTAATCGAAGTTAACTACGTCAGGCTTGCTGTTAATTAGTTGAACTGGTGCGGGAGTTTCGGGTTTGTGGTTGTGTGTGCCCACTACACGTAAGACCCGTGCGGTGTCGGCTGGCACGGACGTATCTATATCAAAGTTATGCTCACTGCACTTGCGTTTGAATTGTTCAGCTACCGGCTTCCATTGCTCTACTGCTACGGGTTCTGATAACACCCAGTACACATGTACGCCGCGCCCAGAGTTGACCATAAGAGGTTTAGGTAAATCTAATGCGGTACAGAACGCTCGCAACTGGGCTAGGGCTTCCGTCTGCGAGGGAAATTCCTTCTCTGGCCCACAATCTAAGTCTAAGAAAAACGCCTTTATTTGTTTGGCATCTTCGCCCTTGCGTGTGCCTACCGTTGTGTAATTACTTAACGCAAAGTAGATGTCCCACCCATCAGAGTCGTAGTAATCAGCGGCTTCTGCAAGTTCGTCAATCGAATGAAAATATACTTGCCTATGTCTGCCTTGGGCTAGGTTGTTGCGGAACAGAACATACACCCCCTCGTAAGGCAGCACATGCCGTAAAAATTCTATTGTATTCATGTTTGCACCCAATGCCGAGAGACACTATGGCAGGGATGTCGGCGCATCCTTTTCGGGCAAGCCTAGCCATAGCGGAGTTATTGCTAAAAGTTAGTCATCCCAATCTTCAACAATAGAACTCAGGTCTTCATCGTCCGAGGGTGCAGGTGCGGACTTCTTCACGACCTTCTTAGGTTCCTCCACTGCTGGAGTATCTGGCTCATCGCCAAATGCGTCATCCGAGTCATCAGCAACGGGTTCCGCGCTGGTGCTGGTAGTATCACTAAACGGATTATCAGGTTGTGCCACATAGCCATCTACGACACCAAACGGTGAACGAGAAGCCATAGGCTTGTAGTCGATTACCTGTACGCCGTTCAGACGTAAGCTAACCCCATTCTCCCGCATTGAGTACGGTACAAAGGTAACCGCAAGATTAACGATACTGCCAGTGGTTAACTGAAAGTCCTTTGGTAGCTCGTTGTTTTTCGCATCCACTTGCAGTGGGGGTTTGGTCAGGTCAGTGCCGTAAGCACCCTTCAACTTAGCCTTGCCGACATAGTTACCATCATCGTTTTTCTTGAACGGTAGTGGAAACTTATCGGGCCAGCTTTTTTCCCGCTTGGCGTCATACGCCGCTTTCATTGACTTGTACAAAGCCTTTGCTTTCGACTCGGACATAACGAAAGACATTTCGTATGCCGCGCCATCGTCTAACGGATCACACTTAACAGAACCACCTTTCCCGCCGTTCGCTTTGTTATCGAACTTGTAGGTAGTGTTAATTCTTGGGTAGAGAGCTTCAACGTTCTCTAACGTGTAGTACATATTTACTTCAGCCATGTTGGTCTCCTTAACTTAGGCTATTTATATCGAACCCTTCTACTTCGATGAATGGTGAGCCGCCGTTGACGTTGTAAGCATCTACGGTAAACGCAATAGCTTGTAACGTGTCATCGTGATCTACCATGAACCGAACTTCGTCAAGTTCTTCCTCTTCCAATGGTCGCTGAGGGTAGAAGAATAGTTTTGGCACAGAACTGTCCCCATCAAAACTTATCCTAGTAACCACAGCTATTGAGGGCGTTTCATGCCCACTTAAAAACTTGGCGTAAGCCTGTAACGGCATCGTGCCTTTACTACGCTCTTTACCAAATATGGAAGAAGCAGGGACTTGCAACTGGTACACCTTATCTAACACTCGTTCTTCAACAACTGCTAGACGCTGGTGAAACCTACAAGCCCTACCACTCCCATTGCCCGAACCTCTTACGTTGTTAACGCAATCCATGCAGCGTGTGCTTTGTCGCTGATCTTCGGGCACTTCGGGTGCAGGAGTCTGGGTGTTAGCCGACCAGCAGTACGGTAATTTCTTAACCTTTGGATCGTATTCACCTTTGTAATACGAGCGAGATACTTCCGCCGCATTTACTATGATTACGTCTATAGATTTAGAACCGTCCGCCGAGCTTTCTAGCCCAGTAAACTTGCCACCCTGTATGCTGATTCGGCGCATTAAACGTCCGCGTCAGGGTCAAAAGATGACGGGTCAAACGCATCAGATACCGCATCCCGCGATGCAGGTGACCTAACACTTTTGTACGCCATCAATGCTTCTGTTACATCTGGCAAGGAAAACCTATGGGTTTTGCCTACCTTGACGTAAACATTTTCTGGTATTACCGAATCCCGTACCCACTTGCGAGCAGTAGATACTGATACCTTGAAGTGCTTAGCAACATCTTCAATCGGAACTAATTGCTCCATCACGCTTTCCTTATAGTCAAAGCAAACTCTGCATCTACGTTCAGCCCTTTCGGAAGTAGGTCTGGGTTTTCCTCAAGGAACTCCCTTACGTTCTTCTGGTTAAGGCGCTTGTCTAAGAACTCAGGTACTTCATGCTCTAAGATAAACTTGTGCATTGATTCCCAGTCGCTAGTCCAATACTTCTGCTTCACGGTACGGTAGAACGTACCTACATCAGTCTTGACGCTCTTTATATCGTTCTCTTTCAAGTAGTCGAGCAGTGCGCTTTTTATTTTGTTTTGCTGATTAACTAGCTTGTCATCAGCCTCCTTAAATTCAGCAGATAGCCTTTCCCGCTCAGCCTTAATTTTGAGATAAACCTCAGTCATCTTCTTTACGGAAACGCCGCCTACTTCTATCGCATCAGCCATGATTCATCCTTACATTGCCGAGAAATGTAATATAGAGTCATCCTGTTAGCTATTCAAGTATTTCCTTGTAAAGATCAATAATTTTTGTATGTGTGTGTATTTTGTTATCAAGTAATGCGTACACACGCTTTTCTATATGTGACCCTTGTAACTGAACCACCGTACATTTGTGATCTTGCCCCGCTCTATGCACACGAGCGTTTGCCTGTGCATAAGTCTCCACGGAACTCGTTGGCCCCCACCACACCACTGTATTCGCTGCGGTTAGAGTCACCCCATGTGCAGCAGACTGCGGTTGAATTACGAGGACTTTAGGCGAGTCTGTTTCTTGGAACTCTTTGAATATCCTAGTGCGGTCTGCGGCTTTCACTGCCCCGCTAATAACCTCAGTAGGAATTTTATCTTTGCGTAGTTTGTCCGCGAGCAACTGGATCGTGTGCTTGAATGGTACAAACACCAATACTTTCTTGCTCGACTCGTCAATAACTTCACGCAACACCTTGTAGCGGTGCTTGATGTCAAACTCTATGGTGTCACCAGAATCGGTGTACACAGCACCGGAGCTAATCTGCAAGAGCTTATTCATGTTCACGGCAGCGGTAGCAGCGGTAACATCTTCTCCAGCCGCTTGCATGACCATCTTATCTTTCAGTTCTTTGTAATACTTCTCTTGCTGGCGCGTTAATGGTATGTCGCGTGTGGTGTAAACCATATCTGGCAAGTCAAGGCACTCGTCTTTCGTAAACCGGATAGCTGGTTGCAGTGCGTTAAACACCGTACTTGTCGCATCAGGTTTAGGTACCCATTTGAAGTTGGTCACTTTGTACATGACTTGATCGCGGAACGAGCCAAAGAACCGTGGTACTCCTTTCGGGTTAACAAGTTTAGCCAAACCATACGCATCAACGGGGCTTTGAGCGGCAGGTGTGCCCGTCATCATCCACAACCACATGTCGCTGGTCACGATTTTATTCAGCGTTTTCCATCTGTTTGTCTGTGCATTTTTGTAGTGTGTTGCTTCATCGACAATGATTAAGTCAAACCCACCGTTGGCTATTTCATCTGCAACTATTTCTACACCGTCATAATTTATTATGACGAACTCTGCTTCGCTGTTGATTACAGCGGCACGTTTCTTAGCCGAACCGTAAGCTACATCTACTTTACGGTGCATAGCGAAATCAAACAGGTCGTTGCGCCATGCTGAGTCCATGATCGACAGAGGACACACCACCAACACGCGCTTGATTCGGCCTTGGTTCATCAAGAAATCAGCCGCCCATATCGCACTGGCTGTCTTACCTGTGCCTTGCTCGTTAAAGCAGAATGCTCGTTTGTTGAGCGTAAGAAATCCTGCGGTAGTTTTTTGGTGTTTGAATGGTCTGTGTTTACCTGTCCACCTGTACTTACCTTCAATGGGTGACGGTGCATTTATGTTTAGATTCTTGAGTACGTGCGTTTCGTCCACGCCCCAATTAACTACAACACGGTTGCCAGACAGTTCTTTACTTTTTGGTATTACGTCAGTGACTCTACGCGGGTTACGTAGGCGCATTAACAACGCTTTCCCTTCTACAACTTTCAATTCGGTCTCCTTGTTAGTCCCGTCTATCGACCAAGGGGACGGGCACCCTTGCAATGAGGACGTATGATCGACGCCCTTGGTCTAATTAGCCCCGCTCTTGGTAACTTTGACAGGGTTGAATGATAGGTAGATA
>Ga0255752_10003168_pt1 | contig 17417 bp, 11 predicted proteins | sample 011ome_25_FD_179952 | JGI IMG/M metagenome (GOLD analysis project Ga0255752, IMG submission 179952) | Coastal salt marsh microbial communities from the Groves Creek Marsh, Skidaway Island, Georgia - 011512CT metaG (version 2) | ecosystem: Environmental > Aquatic > Marine > Intertidal zone >... | reverse complement strand
TACTACCATTATAAGTAACAGTTACTGTAGTTCCTGTTGTTGCTCCAGAACCAGAGGCAGGACTTAATGTAAAATAATTAGAAGCATTTCCTCCTACAGCTACACTCCAAGAACCATTAGTTTGAACTGTTATTGGAGCAGTTCCACTATTCCCTGGCGTAAACGATTGAACTGGACATCCAGACGTAAAGCTACCTGTAGGTGTAGGCGCAGTAGGTACGGGCGTTGGTGCAACAGGCACAGGCGTTGGCGCAACAGGCACAGGCGTTGGAGGCGTAGGTGCTGGCAAACAATCAGTACAATTAGAATAATTTGCCGTAACATCATTTGTGTTAGATGGAGCTCCTCCAGCAATTACTTCATAACAAACATTGCCATAAGCATCTATCTTAACGGCTTCTCCTGCGCTATATGAACCGGTTGTTCTAAAGTAAACCGTAGAACCTCCTTCACAAGGTGCTGCAGAATAATAATTATAACTTGGCGGGCTCGGTGGAGTCGGTGGAGTAGGTGCTGTAGGTGTCGGTGGAGTAGGTGGTACAGGAGTAGGTGGAGTAGGTGCTACTGGTACAGGAGTAGGTGGAGTAGGAGCAACACAAGTTGTCTTACTGCTTAATACTCCGGTATTGCTTATTATAACGCCAAAAGATGGTGTAGTCCCAGATTGGTCTAAACCATACCAACTATCCCCACCAACAAATGGTGTTGTTAAACCGGTGTCCGTATATCCAACATCTCCATTACCAGGAGTGGATGTATTAAAATATATATCACTTGATGTGGTATCACTACAAGCCAAGCTTGAGGATGTTTGTGCTGTAGTTTTTTTGTAAGCAAAATAAACACAACTAGGACAAGTTTGAGCAACTTCTAACACACAATTTACTTGTCTTCTTGTAATTGTTCCATCAGAATATATACCATCGGGGGCGCAAGTTGTAAGCGCTTCATCAGTATATATTGCAGTTGCACTGCTAAAGGTTGCTGAATCAAAATAATATGTCCCTGGTGTCGCCATTATATTTTATTTTTTTATTAAATACATCCTGCTTGTCCTGTAAATTGTAATGTTTCAACCGCGCTAGTAGGTGTTATAGTTCCCGGATTTCCATCGTAAACAAAGTATGAATTGCTAGATATTCTATATCTTCTGTCTCCAGTTTGAGCTGGTGGCGTAGATAAGAATACACTTACAGCGCCATAGCTTGGGTCACATGAATTATAAACATAATACAATCCCGATGGGGTTGGTGCTACTGGCACAGGCGTTGGAGTTGGAGCGGGAGGACAAGCAAATACTGTATCTACATTTCCGTTTGAATCAAAATCAACTGCATATTCCGCACCATTTCCTCCAGTATCTTTAAGCCATACTGTATATCCTGCTGCTAATGGGTCACTGGTATAAAGTTTTGTAGTTAAAGCTGTGTCTGTGTATATAGCTAATCCATTAGTTATCGCAAAAGAATAATTAATGTAATACGTTAAACCGGTTGTAATTGAACAGGTGGCTGATGTAGTGTTATTGCCAGGAGGATTGCTTAAAGAAATAGTTCTATAAGCTGGTGGCGTTGGACTAGGAGCTACCGGAACAGGAGTCGGTGCTGTAGGCACAGGCGTTGGCGTAGGAGTACAGTTACAACAAGCGTCTTGAGCATCTAAAGTAGAATAACAAAGACTTGCTACTGTTGATTTTCTATAATCCCATATAATATAAAGATTGCTTCCGCTTCCAGGCATAACAAAGTTTGCTGAATAAACATTTGGAGCTCCAGTAGTTATAATAGGAGTCGCGTTTGTAGACGATGCTAATAACGAGTTTATGTCAGAACTGTTGTTTTGATAAAGGGTATTTGTTCTTAAATATTTCAACTTATTGACGTTGGCATCAAACACAAAATTATCACCCGTCTTTTTGTTGCTAGTAATTGTTACATTCGCTCCATCCCCCGGTATTATTCCAGCTCCTTGAGGTCCAGATACTGAAGTATATTGAGAAACCAAAGGCTGTGAAGTGCCTGATGCAAAAGTAACCAAGTTGGAATGTAAAGGGGAAGTAAATGTACCATCTGTCCATCTATATTCGTTATGAATAAACTGGCCAGCTTCATTATTATTTGTTACCGCTACATTGTATATTGTTATAACATCAGCTACTGGACACGAAACCATCACATCTACTGTATCTTCGGATACTTTAGAGGTAGAAACAGTCACAACTGCTTCAGTTACATTTACCACATCTTTAGGGAATGTAAATGAACCACTTACAAATACGTTTCCTGAACTATAAGTTTTGCCATTATAGTTAACACTAATAACGTAAGCTGTTCCAGAAACAGCTTGTTCACTAACAATGTCAATTCCTGTTTCCGTAATAACATCCTCTGAACTTAATTCAGTTATAACGTTGTCAGTTCCTTCAAAAGGTATGGTATAAGTAACCGTTGATGTCCCAACAAGCTCAGACATATCCAAAGTAAATGAAGCTGGAGATGATGCGGAAACAGTTAAGTTTTTGCTTACACCACAAGATAAAGGAACTACTGGTTTTGGTAATTCCACTTGATTAGATGACAAAACGTATTCATTCATATAGGGGTCAAAGCCACCTAATTTCTGAGTGTCCGGAGATTCTATAAATAAATCTCTAAACCAAGAACGCATACCAGCTTCTGAAATAACAACAAGCTGTTCATCTTTATAGTTACCACCTTTAAGTTGTATTAATGCGCCCCTCTTTGCATCTGTAAAAAATTTGTCTGGGCCAAAAGAAACAAAACTCTCTGGGTTAGAACTTATTCCATAATTCTCTATTCTTGCAATTTGAAGACCTAATACCTCTGGTACTGAAGTAAGAGTGCTTGTTCCAGCTGCATCAGAAAGTAAATTCTTTCCTCTTAATACATAAGATATTTTATCTTCCTGTAGCGTGAGTATGTCTGTTTCTCTGGCAAATAATTTTTGTATTGAACCAAAAGATTCTTCTAATGGTTTAAAGTTTAATAAACCAAGGTTAAACTCATTGAGTTTGTTTACATTAGTTTCATCATTAAATACACCACTATAAGTAAGGTCTGCAAATCTATGCGCTCGCTTATAATCTACAGATGAAGTAGATGTAACTCTATCTCCTAAATTAAGCTGCTTTCCACTTATAGAGTCTCTAATCTTATAGCTTTCAACACCATTACCAAAAGCGTAACAGTTATAAAATCCCGTGTCAATTATGGCTGGTTGAGAAGTTGAAAAGTTTTGACTCTGTACATTTCCTGTATGCCCTCCATCACCTCCAATTTGAAATGATAAATTATTTTCATACCATACATCTGGAAGTGCATCTGCTGGAATTGTTTCAAAAGCAATAGTACTGCTAAACCTAATAACCTCTATGTTTACATTTACAGTAGCCCTTCTTTCCTCATATATTGAAGCGCTCGCACAAGCATCAGGTCCAGTTACCATTAAAAAAGTCTGGTTTGAAGTTGTATCTGTATAAAATTGATAATAATTTGTTAAATCTGATGTTTGAATATCATTAATAGTAGGAGCTCCAGCTTGAGAAACTGAAGGAAGAACTACGTTTGTGTAATTAGATGGACTTGTAATACTATCGTCTACAAGAAAAGTTCCAATATTATCTCCAACCCACCAGGCTTCAAAATTAGCATAAGTTTCAGTAGAGACAAATTCAGCCTTAAATACATTTGAACGAGCAGGGCAACTGCCTCTTCCTGTTCTTGTTTGAGATATATCTATTTTAATTCTAGCGCCCGCTGGAATAGTATAATCCATATAAGCAGTCTGTCCAGTACCCACTGGATTTATAATATTTACAGGATAGTTTACTAATGGATTTTCTCCCCTCCTATCTGCTGTATCTTCACGAGGACCTGGTATTACAAAAGGACCTCCTGCACTTGTATCAGTTACTATGGAAAAGTTGTTTGGATTTAATTTCATGTATGGCCCACCAGGAACATATACATTAATAGGGTCTCCAGTAACTGGGTCAGTTTGACCAGTAGGTATAGTCAAAAACCCTTCCTCTTGAACTTCTTTTTCTAATACTGTAGTATATACACAATTTTGTGTTGGACCATTAATATCTGACTTAACTATAAGTCTATCTCCATCTTCAACTTTAGCTGCGCTTTCTCCTTCTAATAAAAAATATGCAGCATTACTTGATGGGTCTTCAAAATAAACATTACTATATATTGTATCGTAAGTATCCTCATCTGGTTTTATAACAAACTTATATCTTGTTGCCCATGATGGAGCTACCTGCGTAGTTGGTATAGTTACCTGTATTGAGTTTTTTGACGCTGAGTTAGCACAGGGTATCTGAACTGTGTTATCTGGGCTTACAAGCGCTGTAGATGAACGATTAAATTCATCCATGTAAACAATACCAATTTCATAACCCCTGTTACTATGAAGACTTGTTGGATTAGCAATTTTTTGATATGTAGCCTCAACAAAATTTATAGAATAATATTCATAAACATTATCAATAAAAATTGGAGCGCCTATATTTGGAGTATAGGCCATAGCTAAAACTTGTATGCCTATTTGAGAGCTTCCAGGGACAGCTATTACCGACAACGGTTGATTGCCTGATGTTATACCACTTTGATATTTCGTTAAAGAATCTAAATTTTCAGGTAACTCACAATTAAACTGGTCTGTAAAAGTTGTTCCATTACAAGAGTTTGCGACAGTTTCTATGTTTCCAGCAGTTCCTATTCTCTGCAAAAAATCAGCGCTTGTAGCTAACTCATAAACAGAACCGTATGAGGTAGGAAGCACATAAGTAAATGATAAATTTACATTTGTAGTTGTTTCTGTAGGCAAAGGAGTCTGACCCCCAAAAGGGCGAGCAAATTGGTTGTGCTCTATTTTTAAATCTATAGTTATTGATGCTCCAGCAATTAACTCAGCACCACTTAAATCAACATAAACTAATGAATTAGGTACTGTAACGGAAGTTGTTTGCGTATCAGGTATGGTATAATTTGCGGATACTGTAGAGTTATTTAAGGTTGTATTACCTATTTCTTCAGCAACTAAATTGGCTGAATACTCAAGCTTTACAGGAGCCTTGTTCAAGTCTATTAAATCATAGCCTTCCACATAGTTTCCATATATCAGTCTATTACCCATAACTGTCTGACCTTGAGCCAATAAAGGAACATTGTCATAAAGTCTTAATATCTCAGACTCTGGTAAAACTGTAAATATTTTGCTATTACTAAAAGTGTAAGTGTAATCTTGATTATCTGAATACCCTAAGTTAGCTTTATCTAATTTTTCAATTACTTTAATTATAGAGTTATTTGACTCTTTAAATAACAAATCAATACCAACAACTAATGGTCCTCCAGAATTAAAAGTAATTATACAAGCGTTTGTTGAGTTAGTCATTCCCTCATTCAAATAACTATTCAAACTAAAATCAAAAGAATTAGGAATAAATGAAGGCTCACTAAATTGAGATGTAGCAGAATACTCTCCGTCTTGATATCTGTATCTATAGGCAAAACTTATAAAACGCTCCTCTAAAAAGTCCTCATCTCCAGCTATAGTTATTGGCTGAATAGTGGGAGCACTCACTGGTGGTTTTTTTATAACCAGTAAAGATTCTTCAGAAAATTGGTCTAAGTATGATGCCATCTTTAAGTATTAATTGTATATGTAACATTATTAGTTAATGTTAGTCCATTTATAATAATCTCTCCTGTAGATTCTGGCTGTAAACTATCTCCATTGCCATCGGTATACGAGGGTATTCCAGCATCTGAATAATTAACAGACCATGTTCCGCTACTGCCATCACTACCAGTTATAGTTCCACTTAAAGTACCAGTACCTGGATTTCCAACACCAGATACATTTACAAGTCCAATAGATACTATGCCAGCGCCTGAATTTCCGCTTGTGTCTAGCGCAAATTGTGTCAAAGCTAGACTGCTAACATTTCCAACCCCCTGAATACCAAATCCCTTGGTTACACTGCTAAATGACGCTTGATAACAATCCACTCCTGGCAAAGCTATTTGTGTTGATGTTGGTGAAACGCCAACTCCAATAGAGGGTATGCTTGTTGGACATCCAAGTAAAGTTCCAATATGTAATCCAAAAAAATCAGTACCTCCTATATTTGTTTGTCCTGATGTAAATATCCATCCATCTGTAATGACTGGCGTTGGAGTGGGTGGCGTTGGAGTGGGTGGCGCTGGTGAAATGCTAATAGGGTCGGGATAGTTTCTATTTATATTGATAAACCTTGGAGGATTATAATTGTCTGTAAAAAATAACAAATCCCCAACTCTGTCAACAGAATTTATTAGATAAGAAGGGTTGAAGTTTAATGTTGTATTTACTCCAAGACCATTATCGATACTTATAACATGATATGTCGTAGTATTTGTCTTAACATTAAAAGAAAGAATCAAATCTAATTTTCCAGTGTCTCCATCAACAAAAGTTGAATCATGGACAAACCAATAAATAGTATCATTAGCGCCATCTTCAAAAGCACCTATACATCTAGCATTTACGCTTAAAGGTATGCCATTGAAATTTATAGAAGTAATTTTAGTATTACCCTTAGAATTTTCAACTGAGCCAATTTCAGAGTCTTCTGTAGAACCTAACCTTACGTTCAAGGCATCTACATATTCTCCGTTTGGTACAAGCCTTTCATCAAGGCTTTTATTCATACGGCCAGTTATAAAATTTCTTTGAATATTTGCCATTTTACTTAATCCACTTATTCTCTCCTCTTAGATTCATAAGTAATCTACCGGGATGAATATTGCTTAATCTAATTTTTGCATTTCTAAGTAGAGCTGTTTTTCTTTTTCTAGCTCTATTTATAACGTATTCTTGAACATTAAATTTACTACCTAAAATAGCATATTCAATATAAGCGTATATATAATCTTCAAAAAGCTTATTAACTGAAACTTGCGAATCATCTCCTCCTTCCATTCCGTCAGATATATACTCCAATACACAGCTCTCATTAAGCATAGTAGAATCAAAATTTATAACCCCTGCTTTTTTATCTATTCTAAATGTAGGATTAATATTTGCCGTTTCCGTGTTTAAACCATATCTAGCGCCTATAGTATAATTAGCATACCAATTCGCTTGTGTGTCCGCTGGTATTTGTTCTTCAGCGTTCTCTTGGTTTAAATAAATACTTTTTTGCTGCCCATTTTTTCTCTCTGTATCTAACTGAGAATCAGCAGTTACAACAGTTCCGTCAGGATTAAATGTAAGTGTTCCTCCAGAGCCCTGTAAATAAGACTGAGCTGAGTTTACTTGAATGTTTTCATTTAAAGGTCTTAGCCAGCCATCTTTATACAGTGAGATACGAATCCAATTGACATAATCATTAGGCAAAACAAAAGTGAGATTATCATAAACTGTAAGCTCTAAAGCTTTTATTTCCATAAAAGCATCATAGTTAAGTTCTTGTATCCCACGCTTTGCATGAAACAATATTTTATATCTTTCTTCGTTATTAATTAAAGAATGATTCCCAGAATACATTAACTGGAAATTATTTACTATATCTTCCAAGCTTACATATTGATACGACCCCCAATTTTTATTGGTTGGTGATGCTCCAGCATTCTCGTAATATTGATATTGTGATAAATATGCCATCTTATTGTTCTTGGTTTTCTTGTTGTTCTAGCGCCTGTCCAAACTGCACTGTAGGTATTTCCCTTATAGACAGTCCAGCGTATTGTAATATTCTAGCAACTAAATTGTTTCCATCATCTTCAGGTAACTCAAAATCTTGATAGTCTGATTGAGACTGGTCAAATACAGGTTCTCCTCCAGATAATGAAACGTATGTCCATTTAGGGTCTTTGGGATATCTTATATATTGAGAAACCACTCGCCCTACCTGTGAAACTGTATTTGGATATAATGTTATCAAGCTCCCTTCCTGAGTGTATGCTGGAAAAGTAATGTTTGGAGCTGTAAGCATTGATTTGTTTAGCATAGTAATTTTACTATGGTTTACCTGCTCAGCTTCGTTTTTTAAATTAGCAGCCTTATAAACTGAGTAATATAGTCCTGAAGAAGTCAATACAGCAGTGCTCACTATAAGCTGAGTTTCACTTGTTACCGATTGTACTGTTAAATTTGTAACTACAGAGTTGCTAAGCACGACAGATACAGTATCCCCTACAGCTACACCATCAGTCTGAAAAGTGGCCGTAGAGTCTATTAAAGCTGTATTACCACTACCAGTAGATGTTGTTACACCAGATGAAGTTACCTCGCTATATATTAAAACCTTATTTAGTAAATAATAATCAGACCCAGTAGTTGCAGCGGTTGGCACTGAATACACATTTGCCGATGAGTTTGCTAAACTTGAAGTTACTGAAAAAGTATCTATAACCTCCTCATATCCTTTTGTTATGTCGGCATATCCAGTACCCGACACTCTACCGTTTTCTTTGTTGATTTGATTGTTATACCCCAAAAAGTATTCATCAAAAATATCTAGTTGCGCTTGCTTTGCAAATAGATTAAAATCCGATGGAGATATATAACCGTAATTATTCTTGTTTAGTATAGCAAGAACTGTATTTCTAACAGCGTTTATCATTGCTTTCTTTTTTACAAAGATAAGGAAAAAAAAAGAGGTCAATTATTTTTGACCTCTCTGTAGTTAAAGCGTTTAGACTTACTCTTCTAGTAAACTTTCTAGCATTTTGAGTGACTCTAAACCATCATCGCTCTGCAAATAAGAAGATACTATATACATAGGGTCTTCTCCAAATGGAACAGTAAGCATTTTCTTTTTATTAGAAGATGTATTAAACCAAACTTCCTTTCTTTTATTTCTAAAAGCAAGCATTCCTTTGTCAAAAAATAACTGTACGTTAGATTGTAATTTGAGCATAGGGTCATTTATCATCTTTAAAAAAGTCTGAGGGTCACGCTTAACAAATATTAATATATCTCTACGCAACTCTGCTGTACTCATTTGCTCTGTGTTTCTTCCAAGCAAAACTCTTGATATGGTTTCTACTTGGTCTACAGAAAGCTTTCTGGCTTCAATAAGAGCATCTGCTTCCATATTAAGCTGTTCTATTTCAGAAGCAGCGTCTTTCTCCTCGTTTACCTCAACGAACTTTTTACCATTAAGAGGATGGTAATACAAAAACTCCTGCAAAACCGGATTAGTTTTGGGAACTCTTAAAAAACCATCAACAAAATCAATGGGTTCTCTAACCACCTGTCCATCTTGTTCGTCTTCAAAACAAGACCTTTGATTAGGGGAATATCTCAACACTCGGTTGATTCCTTTTGTTTCGTCAAAATATAGTAAGGGTTGTCTTTTTGACCCAGCAGAAGGTAGTAAAAAAGATAATGGTGCTGAATCTCTTGTAAGTTTGTAGACCTTGTCTACTAATGTATTTTTTTTCATTATATATGATTTAATTAGATTTAAAAAAAAGGGAGGCGGTTAAACCTCCCTTGGTAATTAATACTACTCTTGGAATAAGAAGAAGTTGTTTGCACCTAAAGTACATACAGCTCTTTCTGACAAGAAGTGTACTTCCATCGCATCTAAATCCGATGTAGCAGCTCCTCCAGCAGAACCTGTAATCCAAGTTTTGTATCGTCTATCTTCTGTTTCAGAAGCTCTGTATCGCACGTGAAGGAATGGTCTCTTCGCGTTTTTACCTAAAATCTGGTCGTATACAGTAGTAGAACCAGCTGGTACTAAAAGTCCGTTGATACGGCCAGAGTTAGCTCCAGTAGGTAGACCACCACGCATAGTTGGGTCATTTAAGTATTTCCAGTCAGACTTGTAGAAGTCATATCCTCTGCGGAATCCAGTGAATCCTAGGTTTAATGCCATGTCTTTGTCATTGTCAAATAAACCATAAGATGTTCCACCAGCTCCGTAAGAGTTTTGAGCAGCTAACATATCATCGATGTCAAAGCTAAATTCTCTATCAACGAAAAGAACGTTTTCTTCGATAGCTCCTTGCTTATCTAAACGAGAAATAACTGCGTCAAAGTCAGCTAGAGTAGATGGGTTTCCACCTCCCCAAACATTTCCACGATTTTCTACAACGTAGAAGATACCTTCAGAACCTTTGTTTCCTACATCACCAGTAGCAGCAATAGCTCCTGAACCAGTTTCAGCAGGTACAGCTTCAATCATTGCAGTCTCAAGATAATCGTCAAAACGTAGTCTTGTTTCATGCTCTGATTTTAGATACCATAGATATCCAGATGCACCATTTTCAGTAGTAACTTCAACCCATCCGATTTGTGCCATATCAGACCCGCTAACAGCGTATTTGTCTTTAATGATAATTGGAGAGTTGTCAAAGATTTGGTCATCAGCTTCTAATGAACCTGACATTCCGTTAGCACCTTTCTTGAACTCAGAACCGTAGATAAATACAGTAAGAGTCTCAGTGTTTCCAAACACTTGTCCACCAGCTTCATAGTAAGCTACGTCAAAAGTACCAGCTGCTGTATCAACAGAAGTAACGATACCTTTATTCAATCCAGAACCTGCGTTATCAGAAATAACAACAGTCTGCCCTACACGAATAGCGATGCTTCCAGTACCAGGTACTAGTGTATCACTTACAGTAATAGTAGCTGTATCGGCAGCAGCAGCAGCTCCTGAAGAACAGTTAGTATATTTTGTGTGTAGTCTTCCTTGCTCTGCCCATTTGATAAGGTCAGAGTTAGATGGCATCTCAGCTCCTACTAAACGTAGAAAAGATGCTACGGTGCGGTTTCCGTACCGCTCAAACTCCTTTTCATATGTATCAGGTAAATACTGATTCAAGAAATCAAAGTTTGTAATGTAATTTGTTGCCAAGGGCACTTGTTCTGCACTTGGTTGTAAAGCGTACCCTGGGGTCGCCTGAACACTTCCTGCCATTTTTTAAATTTTTATTTTTTTCTTATACTTCTAATTTTTAGACCTCTCCCAGAATCAGGGTTGACTGGTCTGACTTGAAATCCTCCCTTGTTTGTTACTTCAGGTGCTTGGCGCTCAGTCATATTTATATTTTTAGTCTTACGCATCACATCTTCAGTAGCACTTGATTTGCCTTGCTCATAAAAGAACTTGGCAAACTTATCGGGATTCATTGCAATTGCTAAAGCTCTGTGGTATCCAGTTGCATCGCTAATTAAACCTCTGTCATCGATATACTTATTTATAAAGTTCATCGGTGTTTCTTGGTTTTTCTTAATCGTAGCTGCATCACCTGGAGAGAAAGTTACTGTTCTATCGTCTATAGTGAAATCAAAACCTTTGAAATCATCAGTAAATACTTTATCGGTTTCCTTTAAAAACCAACTTCTTTTTGCTTCCGCCTCCTCTTGTTGAGTTTTAACAGATTCTAAATATTGCCTGTAAGCTTGAATTTCTTCATTGTTTTGCTCAGAATCAGCAACCGGTCTTGACTCAAGGGGTTGTTTGTATAATTCTTTTTGCTCATTGAAAAACTTCTTTGCCTTAGCAATAGCTTTTTTCTTTGCTAACTTGGTTTTCTTAACAACACTTTCATCGTCAAGCTCTTCATCATAAGCATAGTCCTCCATAAGAGCATCTATGTCTTCTGCGTCTAAACCTTCCCCTTCAGTTACTGTTAAGTATTCACGAAGCAAAGCATCAGGATTCATTGCATTGAAGTCTCTCTGTAGTTTTACATAGTCTTCAATACCTCTTCCTGTTTCCTTTTTATATTTAAAGTAGGCTGCAACATCCTCAGGAAGCTGCTCAGCTTCCTCTCTAGCCGCAGTTAGCTCCTCTAAAGAACTAATTTCCCTACCATATCTTTTACCAATATATGAAAGAACGTCTTCTTCTGACAGCTCTGCGGGTTGTTCTTCTACAGCTTCTGTCGTTTCCTCGTTAGAGGTTTCTAATACTTCTTCTTCAGAAGTGTCGTCAACGACACTTTCTTCAACAGAAGACACCTCTACTTTTGGTGTATCTTCTGTTTCAGAAGAATTATATTTCTCTTCATGCTTTTCAAGCAGTTCTTTTTCAACTTCTTGAATAGACTTTTCTTCTACGGATTCAACCGCTTTTACCTTTAATTCCATTTAATTTAATTTAAGTTACAAAGTTAGTTAAAATATCAATGCTCATTATCGAGGTTCAAACTCTGATAAATCAAAACCATCCAGACTGTCTTCATTAGATTCAAAATTTTGAGGAGGTAAATTATTTTTGCGTTGAGATATTAATTTACTCTGCTCTGTATTTTGTTGACTAATTCTATCAGCCTTAGCTTTTTCCCTAGAAGACTCTCGATTTGATAGAGATTGCTCAGTCATGCCGTGCAACTGTAAGTTGTAATTAAACTCTTGTTGCATAAGCTGTGACTTGAGAGAAGCTTCAGCTTTGTTTTTCTCTATTTCAAAAGCTATCTCAGCTTGCTTGATTTTCATTTTAGATTGAGTCTCAAGCTCTATTTTTTGCATAGCAACTTGAGCAGCCATTTCTTGTGATTTGAGTTGTTGCTGAGCTGTTATTGCTTGCTTTTGCATGGCCATCTTTTCGTCTCGCTCTTGCTTAGCTAGTCTTTTTACTTTTAACAACTGATTGGCAAGTTTAAGATTCTTAATCTCTCGAATATCAATAGCATCTTCAAGATTAATATCTCCTTTAGATAATGCCATTTGAATATTCTGCTCAAGCATTGCTTTTTGCTCTTCATCTGGAGACAATTCTATAAATACACCAAAGTCATAAATATATAAGTTACTTATCTCTCCAAGTATACTTACATTGTATTTCCCTATTTTATTTATAAAGTCTTCTTTGAAGTCAGAGTACTCTAATATATCAGCTACTCGATAAGTCAAGGCTTCCGCCAAACTTCTATAAATATAAAGACTACCTTCTAATATATGTCGAGTTGCAGTATTTGAATTTAATGCTGCTAACTTCTGAACACCAACAAGAGCATCGGGAGATGGTGTAGAACCGTCTCTCGCTTCATTTAAGCCCGTTACAGAGCGAATCATGTCTAGGTAGTGGTTATAGTTAGCTATGAGCATTTGTGTCTTAGAAGCGCCTGAACTGCTTGTGAGCTGTTGTATAGGCACTTTACCTTGATTATACTCTCCATCTTGGGTATAACTTCTACCCACTACACTACCCGTTTGGAAGTATAGCCTAAGGGCATCTGATGGGTCATATGCAGCTCCAGTACCTAAGTCAACCTCGTTAAGGCCATCAGCATCTATATAGACTCCGTCAGGTACTGTTCTAGCAATTACCTGTTGAAGTTTTAAGTGAGTGATTTGTATTAAATCAGCAAAAGGAATCATTCGTCTAACAAGAGACTCAATAACTCCTTTATACATTCTTGGTGCTACAGCAACGTAATTAGGTAAGGCGTGCTGAGATGATGACTTTGGTCTAACCATATTCTCAGCAAGTTCCCACTTGAGAATAATATTAGTACCCATAACCATTACTCCATCATACCATACGTCAATAGTTTTTTCTATCTTCTCAAACTTCCCATCTTCCATCATTTCCTGTGGAGGATTGAAAGTGTCGTCTTTCTCTATCATTTTAGAACCACCGCCCTCAAGTATTCTTTTCTTATAAACCATCTTTTTAGTGGTCTTATAATTAAAATACATCAAGGTGCAAGTGTCTCTATAAAAAATATCATTCTCATAGAACTGAGCTACATTATAATAGTCATACCAACTCTGGCTGTATTTAGATATCTCTTCTAAATCTTCACGAGTAATGGTGGGGTCTATTTTTGTTAGTTCAGTTATAGGTAAGGTTTTAATCTCACCCCAATAAAAACAATCTTTAAAGTGTGGGTCTTCAGTATAGCTGTATACAACATTAGCGGGGTCTACATATGATATCTTAACTCCAGCTCCAGGCAAGAACTCGTGCTTAGCTACAGACATTCCTATAACCGTAGAGTCATAGTCTAACTGCTTGCGAATATCATCATAATGATTTTCAGCAAACATAGTATCTATAGCCTCTTCTTCAGCAATCTCTATTGCAGGCTTGTAATTAAGATTCATATATAATGACAACTCCTCGTCAGAAGACGGAAGTTCATCAGGGTCCATAATAAAAGGGTCAACGCCTGTTTGTTCTTGTATTGTAGTTAGGATATCCTTAGCGGCCATCTGACCCTCTATCATATCCTGATACTTACTTCTCTTAGCTTGTGATAATGCATCTTGAGCATAGGCCTTTACCTTAAACTCACGGTCTTGCATTCCGTTCACTACAATATCAACAAACTTTGGCAATATAGGAACTGGAGTCCAGTCTAGATTTAGATAAGATAAATCTCCATCTACCGCAATTTCGTTTTTGTATTTAGCTATTGATTGCTCTCCTCTTGCATATAAACGCAATCTGTGAAAGTCTCTCCATTGATTGTAGTATCTGCATTGATTTCCGTCTTTCTTAAACCATTCGTATTGAATAGCCTGACCAATCTGTAAACCAAATTCATCAGTAGCTTTTTCAGCATCAGAAACAAACTGGCTTGGAAATCCTACAGATGCAATGTCTATCTTAACATCTTTCATCTATCTTATTAATTCGCTTAAAGTTCCCTTATTTGTATACCTTGCAAAGTTAAGGTTTATTTTTGATTGTTTTTTTTCTACTTGATACATATGCCTTTGTGTTGCCATAATAGCAAGACCAGAACTAATACTAGCATCAAACTTAGTTCTGTTGGTAATATCAAACTTTGCCCAATCTTCTAAAGTCCTAGTAAATAACATAGAACCCATATCTCCAGCTTCTCTAAACTGCCCTTCAAAATCTATTCCTACATTTTTTTCTATGTAAGATTCAATTGCAGCAGCATGAGACTGTTTCACATCTTCCGAGCTATTAGGTATACCACCTAGCTCTTTTTCTGACTTTGATAGTTTTGATATGTGCTTATCTGGTCTATTCATTGAAAACCCTCTGTAGCCCCTGTTCTTAAAGTGGTATAACAAACGAGGTTTGTTGTTCTCCACAAGAATAGGCATTCCATAAAACACACAGGCCATAAGTACTTCTTCAAAAAATATCTCAGCAGTCTGTGGCCTAGCTACATATTCTAAAAAAAACTCATTTGCTGGTGCTTCTTCCATACTAAATTTAGTCATTCCGTGAAGCGCCCCATTAGAACCTCCACCACCAACAGTTCCCGATATGTCATAAGAGTCACATCCAAATGCACCTATATGGTCATTGCCAGGAAATTTTATACCCCTTCTATCTATTACATTGTTTTGCAATCCTTTAGGAGGTGTCCAGCTAATCAAAAACCTTCCCCTCTTATCTGGACTAAAAGCCACCTTGCTATCTTTTATACCATTGAGCCAATAAAAATTACCTCTAGTGAGGTGGTGTTCCATTATCAATGAATCATTGTAATCAATCTGTTGATATATCTTGGTTAAATTAAATAAAGATGATTTGCTTTCATCTCTAAATGCATGAGATTCTGTTCTTGGGAACTGTCTGTAAAATTCATTCAAAGCATCCGCATCAGATTTCAAGGAATCTACTTCTGCCTCCCAATAGTCAATAGCACCATTAGTAATCCACTCACCATCAACACCCCTAACCTTTTCTCTTGGAGCTCTTAATACTGGCTGGCCATAGATATCTATAAATCCCTCCATGTTCATCTCCATTGGAATAAACAAAGAATACATTCCACTCTTTGTTTGTCCGTTGGCGTTTCTTTTGGTTACATCCGAATCCTCGTAAAGTTTTTTGAAGTTATCTCCCCCTTTGTCAAGTGCGTTTGACGTAGACCCCATCAAACACTTTCCAATAATCTTACTACCTAACCTCAAACAGGTCTTAGTAACCCTCCAGTTATTTAATATATTATTTGGCTTGACCCACTTACCGCTCTCGTCATGAACAAGAAGCAACAGCTTTTCACCATCATACGAGTTGTCATCTGTATTCTTCCAGTCAATAGTTGTATCAAGACCTGTAAGTTCATCATCAATACTCTCGTACATATTCTTTTTAGTAATCTTTGACGCTGGTATTCTAAACGCTAGTTCTGTTTTAGGCTTGTCCATACCATCCTGTATAGGTTTAAAAAAGAACGGAAGTCTATTGGATATCGGAACTACTTTATCTGTAAACATCTTTTTGGAGTCTGCTCCAGTTTTTGAAAGTATTCCAACCCTTGAATCCTTAGCCAGAGTTCCTGAATTAACACACTCAGAAGAACCCATAAAAGAAAACCCTGAACGTCTTATCTTTAGGTATATCATACCAAAAGCCCTCTTGTCAGCCTTACAGGCTTCCCAGAAAATATAAAATATCCTATTGGCTTCTCTATAGTCTGGGTATCCTATGTCAATCGTAGACCACTGTAAATACATATAATGAGAGCCTGTTATGTACGTTGGCTTTCCATCATTCATAAACCAATGCCCTTCTTCTCTTTTATCAAATTCAGACTCTATGTAATCTACCCATTTAGACTTAAAAGGACTCGGCATCTCATTCCATTGGAATATAGAATATATTTTAGATAACTCACCAGGGAGTTCCTGTCGTTCCCAATATTGCTCCGATTTGTTTTTAGACCTAGAAAAACACTGCTTAGGAGCTGGGGGTAATCCTATCTTTAATCCAGATATTTCAACAATGTCTCCAAGGCTACCTGTTTTGGATATACAAACAAAGTCATACTTTTCATTGTAGCCATACTCCCAAGTCTTAGCTCTATTTTTATTAGCTAAAACTCCCTTTGGAATATAGCCCTCAATAACTTTATATAAGTTATTTTGAACGTCTTTCTGCGAATCCTTGTTTGGTCTCAACTTTAGTATTTGTATTATTAGCTAAATCTATATTTTCCTGTTCCTGGTCTATCTTATTTAAAATATCAAAAGCGTCAAAGACGGCAAGCTTTTTGGTAGCTGCTGCGTTTTTCAGTCTATCAGCAGCAAGCTCGTCTTCTGGGTCATGCTTTATTATATCTTCTTTAGCAACCTTAATAAGCTGTTCCACAGCCTTTCTACCTGCTTCAATTATTTTCTTCTTGAGTTCTTCTGATTTCATTTTGTTTTATTGCATTATCTAAATGAGCTTTTTCCCAATGTATTCTGTAATCGTATCCACCAGTAAATATTTTATCACACTGACTACATTTTATAGTATGCTTCATAAAGACATAGTTATATGATGGTCAAACATTCGATACAGCTTCTCTCCGTCTACATTAAACTCATACTCAGAATCTGGTTTAAATGTAACTAAATCTCCCTCAGATATGCCATACTCCAACAAATTCTTGTTAATGTATCTAACCTTTCCCATAAGGGGTTCTTCTGCAAATGGTTTATGTATATAAGTTTCAGTGGCT
>Ga0255752_10003166_pt1 | contig 17422 bp, 17 predicted proteins | sample 011ome_25_FD_179952 | JGI IMG/M metagenome (GOLD analysis project Ga0255752, IMG submission 179952) | Coastal salt marsh microbial communities from the Groves Creek Marsh, Skidaway Island, Georgia - 011512CT metaG (version 2) | ecosystem: Environmental > Aquatic > Marine > Intertidal zone >... | reverse complement strand
CAATAATCATTATCCACAACAATTCATAATTGATAACGAACAGACACGGAAAAGAATTAACAAAATTTATTATCAACGAACGAGAACAACAACGACATCATGGTTGATGCCGATGAAAATTTAAGCAACTTAACCACTCTGTGGTTGCTCCTCGGAGCGTACATGGTGTTTTTGATGCAGGTAAGCGATGATTTCCTCTTCATCTCGTATCATCCGTCTTTTTTTTTCCGTACAAATTGGCGTCGCTTGGGAGATATTTTAAAAAAGTGCTCAGAAACGACGCGATTGAAGCGTCGTTTTGAACTGTTTTTTCAGTCTTCCGCAAAACTTAAATTTTTTTTGTGGTTGTTTTTCGAAAGAAAAAAAAATTGACATTTTGACTGACTCTCTTTCTAACCACGAACCGTCGTGTTATTATTAAACTTTAACAGGCTGGATTCGCGCTTCTCGAAGCCGGATCAGTTCGCGCGAAAAACACGAAAAACATCCTGATTAAAAACCTAATGGATGGGTGCCTCGGTGCGCTCGTGTGGTATTTTATTGGGTACCACCTCGCGTACGGGACAAAGGACTCGTGCACGGGCGGCAGCGACTGTAACGGGTTCGTCGGAAACGGCGCGGATGTTTTTATGAACAAAGCGGCGGAGCTCGCGCCACTCGGGAACGCTGGCTCTGGCGCTTACTATGCCGGGTGGATGTTTCAGTGGGCGTTCGCGGCTGCTGCGTCGACCATCGTGTCTGGTGCCGTCGCCGAGAGGTGCAAATTCGGCGCGTATTTAGCGTACACGGCTGCCTTAACTGGAGTCATTTATCCAGTTGTCGTCAACTGGGGCTGGAGTGCCCACGGTTGGCTTTCTCCGTGGACCGGCACTGAGCCGTATCTCGGCGCGAACGGTATGATTGACTTTGCCGGTTCCGGGATCGTTCACATGACTGGCGGCGTAGCTGCGCTCGTCGGTGCTATCTTTCTCGGTCCGAGAACTGGTCGATTTTCTCCCTCGGGAGAGTGCATCGATATGCCCGGTCACTCCTCCGTCTTGGTCGCGCTCGGTACCTTTATCCTTTGGTTCGGGTGGTACGGTTTCAACCCAGTCAGTACGCTCGCGTTTGAATACATGGAAACTGCCGCGCGTGTTGCTGTGACGACGACGTTAGGCGCCGCGGCTGGCGGCGTCACGGCGCTTTCCATCCACTACGGCTTCACAAAGTCTTTGGACGTCGGGCCGATGTGTAACGGGATCCTCGCCGGACTCGTTTCTATCACCGGTAACTGCGTCGTAATCGAACCATGGGCCTCTGCGCTCATCGGAGCGATCGGTGCAGCCATCTATTACGGTTTCAGCGCGCTTCTCAGGAAGCTTAAAATCGACGATCCGCTCGATGCCTCTTCCGTCCACGGTGCCTGCGGCGCTTGGGGCGTCATCGCCGCCGGTTTATTCGCCAAGCAAAAGTACGTCTTGAACGACTACGGAGCCGAAGGCGGTGCCGACGACTACGGCGCTTTATACGGAGGCGGCGGTAAACAACTCGGCAACCAAATCGCCGGCGTTCTCGCCATCATCGCTTGGGTCGGATTCACCAGTTCCGTTTTGTTCGGCGTGCTCAAGTACGCCGGCATGCTTCGCGTTCCCGTCGAAGAGGAAGAAGTTGGTTTGGACACCTCCCACCACGGCGGAAACGCGTACAACTTCGAGAAAGAACTCGACTCCAAGGCTTAATATTTTCGAAAGCGTTGTTGTTCTTCCTTTAAAAAACTAAAAAACAATGTTATTATTTATTGCGTGTGTGTATGATACGTGAAGAAAACAGAGCAGAGCGAGAGGTCCTCTCACGCACGACGAGTCTCTTTGTAAAAAAAAAAATTACCAATATTATTTATACCATCATCAACACATAATAGGAGAGACAATCGTACGCGCGCCGCACAACAACACGCACAAAAGCACCGTCAATATTAATAATACAACTCAATTTGAACGAAACTCTCAAAATTTTATCAATCGTTTTCTCTGAGTTTCTCGAGCTCGCCTTCTTGAAACTGCAACGCGTTTGGTTTGTAGTTCTTTTCCAATTCCGAGTCTTCGAGTTTCACGTACACTCTTAAACTCTTCAAGCGCACGGTCGTACTTTTGGACGATCCTCTGCCACCTCCAACCGTACCGAATAAACTCGTCGAAACGTCCGGGTCTGAGTCATTTCCGTAGTACGTGCCGAGTCGACTCGCGGCCATTTTCGATTCGAGCTGGATTTTCAAACCATCCGGTCCCCATTGAGGCGATTTACCCGCCTCGTCGATGATTGCCATTCCGCTGCCTCCGATTTTCGCGCACTTCGTTGGATTCTCTTTCGTACCTCTCGCGTACACGAACAAAAACGCGCTGATTGCGTCCGCCCACTCTCCGTATCCGACCCAACCTTTAGGATTATAACCGCCAAACACCACCCCGTCGGTTGTCTCCGCTATTAACAAACCGCACCCTTGTCCATCTAATTGCGTGTGAAAACTCGACCCACTCCATCCGTGCGTCTCCGCGTCGTACGCGATGCCCAATCTTTTCGACTCCATTTGCGTCTGCTTCAGAACTCTTCGAACTAAACGCAACTCTCTCGTATCGTCGATATCAGACATCGGTTCTAAAAATTCCTCGCAATTCGCCGGCCATTGGTCCGGCCACTCCTCTCTCGTCATTCGTTTCAACCCGGCTGGTTCTGGGTCGTCTAACATCCCCGGGAAGAGTTTCCCGACTAAGTTGGTGATGAAGTCTCCGCTGTCTTCTTCTTCTTCTTTCTTGTTGTTGTTGTTGTTGTTAAAGAAACTCCGCGTGATGATGATTGTTCTTCTTCTTCTTCTTCTTCTCGATGATGATGAAGATGACGATGATGATGGTTTAGTATTATTATTATTCAATGTTGTGCGACGTAAATGATGTCTTCTCGTTCTCAGCGACGACGCATCCTCGCGAGCAGTCGCTGCCGAAAATGTCATCGTCGTCGTCATCCTTCTTCTTCGATTCGGTGAAAGAAGTGCTTTGTCTGTTTTTAATGGAAAAGATACGGGGGACTTTTACTCTGAAGTCTCTCCTCACTTCTCTTTACGCGCAACAACAACAACAACGTAAATGTTCGCCGTAACTTCTCCCTCTTCTTCGTCGTCGTCGTCGTCAAAAGTCGGATTCGTCGTCGTGAAGAAAAAACAATCATCATCATCATCATCATCATCATCATCGTCGTCGCTCAGAACGAGAACGAGAACGAGAACGAGAACGATGAGAAATGCTACGACGCAATCGAACGCAAACATCCAGCGACTCGGCCCGGAAGATCCACGGTTGTCGCAGATTGTCATTCACAACAACACGGTGTATTTAAGCGGTCAAGTTGGGAGCGGAGGTGCCGATATCAAAGCGCAAACGAAAGAAACGTGCGATAAAATCGACCAGTTGTTATCGCTCGCCGGGACGGATAAGACGAACTTGTTGCAATGCATGATTTGGGTGAAAGATATCAAGAACGACTACGCGGGGATGAACGAGGTATACAACGAGTGGATCAAAGATGGGAAACCGGTGCGAGCGTGCGTGGAGAGTAACATGGTGTATAAACAGGAAGGCGTGCAACTGTTAGTGGAGATACAAGCGACTGCCGCTCTGCCTCAATGATATGAAATGTAGTTAGACACAAGCGCACGCGCCGGCATTGTGATGAAGTTACGCTCGTCGTCTGCTACTTATATATATGCTTTATTTTTACAACTCTCTTTTCTACTATACTTTTGTGTTGCTACGTGTGTTTGATTATTAATATTCTCTATCATCATTCGGAGTAACTCATCTCTCGACTGCTGTGACTGTGATGGTAGAACCCAAGAGTGGAGAGAATGGTTTGAAATCTTTCGCCGAAAATTTTCTGTCTCGCGGTGCGTTCGCGAGGATGCGGTCGATAATATTTCAACATTCCGTCCCAAGCGACCATTTTTAAGCCGGCTTTTTTCGCAATCATCGCCCGAACGCGTTCGGCGAATTCTATGCTCGTTTCGTTTTCTCCAATAGTTTGCGGTTCCATGAACCAAACGTCCGCGACGACGCTCCACGAGGACATTAATTTTATCAAGTGCGCGGTAAAGCTTTGTTTCCGAGAGTTCCAAAACGCGTCCACGAAGGTTTTATCGTACTTAATCGCAATTGGACATACCGGGACGCCTAAATCAAACGCACCTCGTTTAAACATGACGCAGTGCTCGTTGTTCACGCACGTGCCTTCTGGGAAAATCAACAGCGGTAACTTTGTGGGATCTCTGACGTGTTCTTTCAATCGTCTCGATACCGCTTGTTTATCTTTGATATCGGTTCGATTAAACGTGATGCAATCGACTGCTTTCAACGCGGTGTTTTGAATAAACCCAACCCACCCGGGGTGTTTCTGCATGATGCACGCGAACAAAGACACTTGCGCGACCACGTGATAATCAATCATGGACGTGTGATTGGACACGTACACGCACCCGCCTCTCCTCGTTGGTTTCGGTCCGTGGTATTTAATCACGCCCGTCCACGACATGACGAAAGCCGCGGCTAAATACTCCAACAACTTTCTCTTCACCACTTGCGCTCTCTTTTCCGGCAAAGTGTAATGGACGATAAAGAACAACAAGAAGAACAGAACTAACGATAAGACCAACCACGTGAATCGTAACGGCAGTAAAATGCAGTGTCTGATGATAAAGCCAACCACCCACAGAGGGTACAAGTAAAAGTTGAAGTTCCACGGCCTTTGGTCTTTCATTTGAAAACATCGATTGAACGAGTCGTCCACGATGGCATTGCACGCGTCTTGAACGACTCCAGAACAATTCAACAAAGCTGGCAAAATCGAGCTCTTTTGCTTTTGCAGAGAAATCAACTGCTCGGGCGTTTTCGGTCGTCGTTGTTCGTTCGGCGAATCCAAAAACTCAACGTCTTTTTGTTCGAACGATTTCTTATCCAGCTCAAATCCACTTCGAAACGGCCGAATAGATGGATCGTCTGGATCTGGTTGAAACGGTTCCTCGCCGACTTTGAGAAAGTCACCTTTGCCCAAGAAGAAAGCGTCCGAGGATTGCACTCTCGGGACGTTCTTTTGAGTATTCATGATTGAAGAAGTTTTCGTTGGTGCGAGATTTCTGTCGTCGTCGTTCACGTTGTTGTTGTTTTCCACGGATGAATCTGTTGATGGTGTTGCGATGCTGCTGTTATTCTTTTTCTTTTTCGAGGAGGAGAGTGACATCGCGCTCTTCATTTCTCTCTGAAACGCTCTCGTTACTGTGCTTCTTTGCGCGTTGTTGTTGTTGTTGTTGTTGTTGTTCTCAGCGGTGGAAGTATACGCAGTATTGAGTGAAGAATTTTGTCTGACGAGTGTCTCATTCAGAGACGAGAACAAATGTGAAAATGAGAATAAAAATATAATAATATTAACAACAACGATTATTAATGATGCTTCTGAAGATGAAAATGTTTTGTTGTTATCGCGAAACAGCCATGCCTTTGTTTGCTCTAATCATATCCACGAATTGGGCGAAGCAGTTATCGGAATCGTGCGGTCCAGGACTCGCTTCCGGGTGATATTGAATGGTCATGGCCATCTTTTCTTCCCAAACCATGCCGGCGCACGTGCCGTCGTTCAAGTTCAAGTGCGAAACTTTCACCTCTTTCGGCAACGAGTTCAAATCCACGGCAAAGTTATGGTTTTGCGCGGAAATCTCAACCGCTTGGGTGAATTCATTTCTCACCGGGTGATTACCTCCGTGGTGTCCAAACTTCATCTTGAACGTTTTGCCGCCAAAGGCTTGTCCCAAAACTTGATGTCCCATGCAAATGCCAAACACCGGGACTTTGCCGAGTAACTTCTTGCAGTTTTCAACCGCGTACGGGGCAGCGGAAGGATCTCCAGGTCCGTTGGAAAACAATATCCCGTCCGGGTTCAACTTCATGACGTCTTCGGCGGAGTAGTTTGCCGGCACGACGGTCAAATCGCAACCAAACGAGGCCAATCGGCGCATGATGTTATTCTTGATGCCGAAATCAAAGCAAACGACGTTGAACTTGTCCTTGTTGCTCTTCGCCTTTTCCGCGAATTCCCACTCGCTCGCGGTTGGATCGACCCATTTGTACGGTTCTTTCACGCACACTTCACCGATTAAGTCCTTACCGACGATATCGTAGCCTTTGGACATTTTCAACAACTCGTCGTCCGAGATGCTCATATCCGTCGTGACCACGCCATTCAACGATCCTTTCTCGCGTAATCTCACCGTGATCGCGCGCGTATCGATATCGGAAATCCCGATAACGCCTTGCTCTTTCAAGTACGAGTCCAACGTTTGCGTCGAGCGGTAGTTCGATACGTTCAAGGCCTCGTGTCTGACCAAAGTAGCGCCCATGTGCACTTTCGTCGATTCCATGTCGAGCGGGTTGATGCCGACGTTCCCGATGTGCGGGCACGTGAACAACACAAACTGACCGGCGTAGGACGGGTCGGTCAAGATTTCTTGGTATCTGTTGTTGTTGTTGTTAATGTTGTTCAAATATGAATACGAGGAAGGAAGAGTTAAGAAGACAAAGAAGATGATATTGTCAGCGGTATTCGAGGAAATTTTTTAAATATTTTGTGTTGTTTTTGATGCGAAGAAGATTTGAACGTTGCGTGCTTGGGCGGCCGATCTCTCTCTCTTTTCACACATCACGTGACGACGACGAGACGAAAGCGCGACGATAACAAAATAAAGAGAGAGTAAAAGAGTATTATAAAAGAGAGAATGAAACGTACCCGGACAGAGAGGTGTTAAACACAACCTCTCCAACTTTCGTCCCTTCCGCCCCGAACGCTTTCCCTTGCCACACCGACCCGTCTTCCAAAACCAACTTACAGGGCTTCTGGATGTCCCACGGTTTTGAAATCGCTCCTCCTCCGGCGAAGCACTTTAAAGTCGCTTTTCTTCCTCCTCTGGACAAAGAAGAAAAAGAAGTCGAGCACGACGACGAGGCAGACGAAGAGGTCTTCCCGACGCGGCCTCTGAACGACAATTGTTGGTGTTGATGGTGTTGCGCGCAAGACACCGAGGACGACATTATTATTTGTTTTCAAACCTCTTTTTTCCCTTTTCGTCTTTTATTTTTAATGACTTTTGAGGAAAAGCGCAAATTCAAAAAAACGTCGTACTGCATGTTGAATTTTTTTTTTGCACGTCGAGAAAAAAAAGAGGAGAAGCGGTACGAGTTTTATCATGTTTATGTGTGAAGATGATATACGGTGCAGAGAGAAAGATAGAAGAAAGATATCCTTCTTCTTCTTCAAAAGAACAACAACAACAACAACAACAACGCTTTCCTTATTCCTACGCAAAGAAAAGCGCGTCGAGACAACTTCTTTTAAAAAAACATGCGACTGATGCGCGTCGTCGCAAATTCTCAAACGACGACGATGTCGAGCGCGCGCGCGAGTGATAGCTTTCATACGAATAACAGCGCTATTAAAAAATCATCATCATCACCTTTGTTGTCATCATCCTTTTCCCGAAGACGACGAGAACGAAAAGATGGATTAGTGAAAACGTCCGCTTTTTTCGACGATTTGAAACAGAAAGCCTCGCAAGTGTTGGAGAAATCCAGGGACGACGACGAAAAAGAAGAAGAAGAACAAGATGCGTATCCAGAAGAGTCGACGGATTACGACGACGAGAACGCGAACCCGTTCAAGACGATGTTGCAGAAAGGAATGAAAAAACCAGCCTTCATCAGTCGAGACGAAGGCGACGAGGAGTACGTGAACTACGACAACACCGTGGACGAGATGGAAGAGGAGATGGAAACGAACAACAAAGGGTTTTCATCCGCGGCGGAGAATTTGATTCCAAAGTTTTCCGTCCCGAAGTTTAAAATACCAGAAAAGAAAGCCAGCGCCGCGACGCAAACGCCGGCGTACGAAGAAGAAGAAGAAAAGGAGGAAGAATCGACGGAAACCTCGAACCCGTTCGCGAAAATGCTGAAAAAGTCCAAGTCGGTGCAAATGACGAAAGCTGCGCAAGGCGAACGAGATTTTGATACGGCGATCAAGGAGAGAGTGTCCTCGAAAGCGGCGGCGGCTTTGATGGAAGCGACAGATACGAGCACCGCGAAGTGGACGTTAACGCCAGACTCCTCGACGACGAAGAAACGTTTGGGTAAGATCAACTTGAAAAACGGTGACGTTTTCATCATTGGGAGAGAGAAAGGAAATGGCGTAGACGTGAGCGTGCCGTTACCGTGCGTCTCTGGCGTCCATTGCCAACTCGAAATGGAGAGAAATAAGTTATACGTCACGGATTTGGGATCGACCAACGGAACGTACGTGGACGGATTTCAGTTGCGAAAGAACAACCGATTTCGCATCTTCAATCAATCTGTGGTCAGATTAGGCGCGGAGAACAGAGACGGGGAAGATTACGCCAGTTTTGGAACCGATTTAACCGGCGCAGATGAAATGGAGAAGAACTCAGAATACGGACAGTTGAATTATTTCATCGAATTTTTGGGAGGTCCGAAGGTGGTCATCAACTTCATCTTCATCAACTTGGCTTTCCAAGGTACTTTCTTCATTCTTTTAAAGTACTTATAATATAATATAATATACTGCTACTACTACTACTATTACTACTATTACTACTGCTATCGTTCTTAATGCTGCTCTTCTCTGGTCCAGTACGCGCGCGCATTCATTTTTTTTATACATTCGATACGGACCCGTTTTCGGTGAAAACGCTCTTTCGTTTTTGTTTACGCTCAGCCAAGTCTCGCTTCTCCTCGCACGCCTTCACGCACATTAACAACGCTTCTTTGGCTCTCACTTTACGTATCGCGTTTCGTCTCGCGATTGCTTTGTTCTCTCGTTGAATAAAAAACGCTCGGATTAACGGAACTGCAAAGAAAAAGATGGCGTAATAAACCATCGGTTTGTACATCCATTGCGCGAGCTTTGGAAAAATCTCAAAGAAAGCAACCAGAGCTGGAGGTTGCTCGATAATGATTTCCTCGTCGTCTGGTCCCGCATTTAAGAGTTTGTTTTGCGACTCTGAAAACTGACCGCCGCGTCTTCCCATCGATCGTCGTAATTGCGCTCTCGTGACTGTTCGTCTCGGCGCTTTAAAATCCAATCCGCCGACGCGATAAAACAGAAACAACAAAAACACGTTGAATATTCCAGTGAATACGACTAACGGACCTTTCACTCCGTACTCGAACACTGGCTTTTGTTTTTCATAAATCGGTGGTGGGATTGGTGGAGGCGCAAACTTTGCGATTTGCGCGTCCGTTTTGTTCTCTTCAGCCGTGACTTGGAAAGATGGAAAGATGTATATTAATCTTCCGTAATCGTCGGACTCGGCGTGACCGTAAAACTGTTCCAGAATTCTCAACACGTATCCTTCGTGCTGTCGCTCTTCGCGGTCGTCTAAACTGCGCGACCCGTCGTCTTTTTTAACATCGCGTCTATTTCCACCGAAGAACGAGGAAAAAAGAGATCCTCCTCCTCGCATACCTTTTCGATCTTTCTTCGACAGTAAGAACGCATCCGTAAACGCCGCGAGTTGCTCGGCGAAAACGACGCCTCGGTTTGCGCGAAGTAGCTGCGATATCGCTTTCGACCGCTCGTGCTCTAAAAATTCGTTCGGATCGCCTCTCCCGAAGACAAACGCATAAATCGATTCGATGAACGATAACTCTTTCTTTTTATCGACAATATCGTCGTCGTGGTCGTCCTCTTCGGCAATCATCAACCGGCGATACATTTCCGGGTCCGGAAAATTACTATTATTGTTGTTGTTGTAACTGTTGCTATTATCGTCGTCGTCGTCTCCTCCTCCTCCTCCTCCTCTTCCTTCTCCTCTTCCACCGGATGGTTTGACTGGAACGCCCGTTACTACGTTCGCGTTGTTATAAATATCGCCATTCAAATACACGCGTCTTCGTTCTAAATCGTCCCAATACGACAGCCACATGATATCTCTCATGTATAAATACATCCAAAATCCATCCATGTTACCTCCTCCTCCTCCACCTCCTCCAGGCCCGTATCCTGGATTCATGAACAAAGGGATCTCTCCTCCTCCCCCGCCGCGATTATCGCCACGACCGTTTGCCAAAACTAATATGAGCATCGCGACCAACGCTAAAGCGACGACGACGACCGAAACGATCAACATGACGCTAAAACTCACGCGCAAAAACGTGTAAAACGCGCGAAACGTTCGCCTTCTCAACAAAGAAGCGCGAAAAGCGGCATCTCGCGCCATGTAGACCGATCGACAGTGTCTCGGGAAGGAAAACACCACCTCGTATTTTTTCGTTTCTTCTTCTTCTTTGACTTTGTCTTCTTCTCGCTGTTGTTGTTGTTGTTCTTTCATCGTCGTCGTTTTTGCTGCTGTCGTTGTCGTTGTTTCCACCAGCGCGTCCACCTTTGAAGCGCAAATAAACACCGTTCGTCGTAACCCACTAACGCCACCGGGAAACTCCGGAACGATGGCGTGTAAATCGCCAATCGTGAACCGTTCGTTGTTCGGAAAGGCATTCTCAATCGCTCGTAGGCAATCGAACGCGTTTTTATTAGTATTATTAAAAGTATTGTTTTGATTCTCGTCGGACATCGTCTGAATCGTCGTTCCGGTAGTAGAGAGGTATTATCGTTGTCGTTGTTGTCGATGATGGTATGAATACTCTCTTTAAGTAAGTTATTTGAACGAGTACGAGAGATGCCTCGAGTGAAAGACGATTACTCTTTTTTGTAACGAAGAACAGAAGAAAGAAGAGGAGTTTTTTGGAAGTTTTTTGGTTTCACTTTTTTCTCTCTTTTCTCTCTCTTTTGGCAGAAAGTGTGTTTTCGTGCTTCTCTTGTTTTTGCGTGGCACCTCTTTTTATGCACTTTTTTTCCTTTTCTCTCTCTTTTATCCTCTTTGGTGGCAATCATCATCAGGATAACAGCTCTTTACTTTTTGTCCTCTCTCGTGTTTATACACACTTTATATTAATACACACACACGCACACTTTAACACGCACGCAACGCGAAGAAGACGATGAGTATGCGTTTTACTGCGACCACCACCTCTCGTTCGGCGACGAAGACAAGTTGTTGTTCACTTTTAAAAGGAACAAAAAAACAATCATCATCGTCGTCGTCTCGCGTGTCGTCGTCGTCACCAAAATCATCAACGAGAAGAAGAATAAAATGCTTTGCTGGCAAAAACGAAGAAGAAGAAGAGAAGAAAAAGACTCGCGAGGACGAAACGAAGAATACCACGATGGCGAAAAAAATCGTCTCCCTTTCGACGGCGTTGGGCGTGTCGCTGACGATGACGACGATGCCATTGGTGGGTGATGATGTCGCGCAAGCGTACGAATATAATCAAAATCAAATATCTCAACTCGCTGGGTTACAAGCGAACCCGGTGACGAACGCACGCGCGTTGTTAAGAAACTCACTCCCGATCGATTGCAAAGAAATTCGCCAGATACAAAAAGCGTTGGAATCGATTTCGGACGATTTGAGAGTCCCGGGGGTGAAATTTTCCGGCGTCGAGGAAAGCGTCAACAAGTCTTTGAAAATCGTCAAGAACGACGCGAACAAAATAGTGGACAAAACGGCCTCGGCGAAGAAAGACCAGGTGAGACAGTACTTGAAAGATTTAGGGACAGAATTGCAAGATTTCCAAACGATTGTCGCGAACAAAGATAAGCAAGAGGTGCCAGTCGCGCAGCAAAAGTGTTTGAGTTTGGTGACGAAGATTGAGGAGGCGTTGGTGAACGAGTTTCCGTACCAAGTGCCGGCGCCGTACGACACGACGTTGCCGAGATTAGAAGGTCGAGCGACGGTTGAAATGGAGGTGAAAATTAAAGACAACGCGGTGACTCCGGGGGGTAAGCTCACGATCGTCTTGGACGGGTACAACGCGCCCGTATCGGCTGGGAACTTTACGGATTTGATTCAGAAGAAATTTTACGACGGGATGAAAATCCAAAGATCGGACGGTTTCGTCGTCCAATCCGGGAAACCAGAAAATGCGCCAAAAGGCGTGGATGGCTACATCGATCCAGCCACGGGCAAAGAACGCTCCGTTCCGTTGGAGATTATGCCTGAAAGTTCGTTCATGAAGAAAAAAGCGCCGGAATACGATTTCACGTTTGAGGAAAACGGCATGTACCGCGAACAACCAGTCTTACCGTTCAACGCTTTTGGCACGTTAGCCATGGCCAGAAGAGAAGCCGATAACAACTCCGCGAGCTCTCAGTTCTTCTTTTTGTTGAGAGAATCGGAGTTGACCCCGTCTGGTACGAACATTTTAGACGGAAGATACTCCATCTTTGGTTACGTCGTCGATAACCAAGAGTTGTTGAGAGACATGAAGGTTGACGACGAAATCGTCAGCATGAAAATCGTCAGAGGCGCAGAAAACTTGGTCAAGAACGAACGCGCGGCACCGACGCCGACCACCCAAGAAGAACAAGCGCCCGCTTCCGAGTAAAGCATCGATGATCGTTTTTGTCCTTCTCACCGTCTTTAATATCATCATTATCTTACCACCGCAATTTAATACTAATACTAATACTAAGCTTATTCTATCTGCAGTAGTAGTTTTCTCTCGCTTCGTACGTCACTTTTTGCCGTCAAAGAAGAAGAAGAAACATTAAAAGAAGACGACGAATAAGACGCATGATGATGATAAGGACAACGCGTCATCGCGCCTCGTCCTCCTCCTTTGCCACTTTTGCGTGTTGTCGTCACCTCCTGCGCGATGAGTATTGTACTACGAATACTTTTAACAACAACAATCGTCGACGGAGTTACCACCACCACGGGAAAAGAATCGCTCTGAAAGAATACGTCGTCGGAGGAGAAGAAGAAGAAGAAAAAGAAGGATTTTCAGAAACGAAGCTAAAGACAAAAATGGCGTTTCCAGAGCTGAACAAACACTTGATAATCTCGGGGGCCGATGACGACGACAATAACAAAGAAGAAGAAGAAAAGATGAACATTGGGAAGAATCAAGTTTTGGTGAAAGTCCGAGCGTTTTCGGTGAACCCGTTGGACGCGGAAGTCGCGCGCGGATATTTAGGAAAGTTTCTTCCACGCTTGGATGGAGGAAAAGGCGGCATTGGATTAGGGAAAGACTTTAGCGGCGAAATCGTGAAACTGGGAAGAGGAGGAGGAGATGGAGGAAAGTTTGAGATTGGGGACGAGGTGTTTGGAGCGATATCGGCGGCGGATTTTAGGAACGGGACGATGGCGGAGTACGTCCTCGTCGACCGGAAACAGTTGATGAGAAAACCAAAACGGTTGACGCATAAAGAGGCGTGCGCGATACCGTTTGCGGCGTACACGGCGTACGCGTGCTTGAGAACGACCGGGTGCGTGGATAGGAAAGATCCAAAGAGGATTTTGGTGTTTGGCGGCGGGAGCGCGGTTGGAGAGTGCGTGGCGAGGATAGCTTTGAGGAGCGGATTCGCGTCGACAGTGGTTGCGACGGCCGGGAAAGCGAGCAAACAGATGTTGATGGAAGACGTTGGCGTCGAGCGAGTGATTGGATACGAAAACAAAAAGAAGGATGGAGAGATGAAGAATCAAGATCACGGCGACAGTAGTAGTAGTAGTAGTAGCGGTAGTACAACGAGTAGCAATAGTAGTGGTAGCAGTAGCCACAATAGCGGCGACAGAAAAACAAGCGAAGTGAGGGAAGGCGAGAACTTTTCGGCGAAGAATTCGCGGTTCGTCGATGACGCCGAACCTTCATTCGACGTCGCCATCGACACCGTCGGAAGTGCAAAAACGAAGTTCCAAGCCGCGAAAGCGCTGAAAAAAGGTACGGGCACGTACATCACCTTACACGGCGACATGGCGCAACTCATAGGCGAATCTGGCGTTCTTCGCGGCGGTGCCCAAGCGTCTTTAGAGCTCTTGCGCGAAAAAGCCTTCGCTCGACTTCAATACGACATCGGATACGATTGGGGGTACGCCAACGCGAACGATTTCGACGCCACGAATTTGATCGAATACCTCGTCGATAAAGGTTTCTTATCCGTGAAAGTCTACGACGATACGAAACACGAACAATCAGGACCCTTCCTCGGCTTGGAGAGCGTGGAAAGAGCGTTCAAAGCGTTGGGAGACGCGTCGAAAAAAGGGAAAATCGTCGTCGAGATGCCTTTGTAAACTTGATTGAGCGCTCGCACTTTGCGTAATAGCGAATAATGAAATGTTTGTCTTGTGCATATGAATTTGATTTTTTTTCCGCTCGTTGTTTTTTGCTCCCCATAAAAAACTACTCCTGTACAAAATGTTTGCCGCTCAAAACCGACAACACGTGGTACAAAACGTTGACTCCTTTAATTGCGGTGGTCGTGTTTCGAGCACTTTTTTCAATCGGAGGTTTCAAAGGAGGATGAGTTTGGGATGTTGTTCTCCTTGTCGTTCGTTTCAATCGAAGAAACAAAATTCGTATCTTTCCCGGTCGTCATCATCATCACACGAAGGAGGACAACACCACCAACAACAAAGCATAAACAAACACATCCAATTCAGAGGAACGAACGTCAGTACTATCAGCAGAAGAAGGAAATCATCATCTCTCGTGGTAGTGCGAGTATCGTCTGAATCGTCGTCGTCAAACGGTGATGATGATGATGATGATACTAAAGGAGGAGAAGAAGAAAAAAACGGTGACGTTTCGATGTCGTTCGCGGAGGAATTGAGAAAAAGAGGCATCAAAGAAGCTTCGGACATAAAAAGCGACGACGAGAACGGAGAAGGAACGAGCAGCAGCAGCAGTAGCAATCCGTTTGCAAACGTAGCGAAAGCGGTGAAATCTCCGTTTGGATCGTCGGACTCGGCGGCGGCGCCAAAACCTCCACCGAGGTTCGCGCAGCCGCGCGGGGACGGCGACGGCGGGGCGAACAAAGAAGAAGACGACCAGTTGAAAAAATCGAGACTACTAAACAGCGAAGGTTTAGAGGGATTTCCGACGCGCGCGGGCGAACTTTTGAAACTCGCCGTGACGTCCACGGCTTCGTTTGCGCCTTTAATAGCGGTTATTTCGGTCATAACCATCGGCACGTGGTCCATCTTCGGCGCGGACTTTATTCACGGCGGCGTGAGCAGAGATTTTGGAGGCGGAGTCCCCAAGTACGTAGCGCCAGAAACTCTCTTAGCTGAACCTACGGTCGATGTAATGGTGCCGTTGAGAGCACCAAACGTGGTCGCCGCTGAGTATTAGTTAAACTCGCGTCTCCCGAAAAGTGTGCTTCGCGATACGTTTTTATTATAGTAAACTACATGCGAATATATTAAAACAACAAGCTACTAAAACTTCGCGAGCATATTAACATTCGCATCTTCTTCTAAGTCTCTTACTCTCTCCAGCTAAACATTACAAAACAAGGACGTGCGATCATACCATCAATCGTGTCGGGTTGTCGTAAAATCTTTTAGAATACTACAACAACAATCACGACAAGGGTGAAGGAGAGATTTACTTCTCTTGTTTTCTCGGTGCTCTGCGAGGCGGTTCTCTGATTCTTCTCGCCTCTCTGGATCGCACTCTCACGACTTTGCTGTGAATCGCAGCAGAGATGGAGTAGTGCACCTTTCTGTACATCTTCGGTAAAGTATACGTTTCGTACGCGCACGCCTCTTGGAGATCGCGAATGGCTGCAGATTCAACCATGTTTCTAACGATGAACCTCTTCACGGCTTTGTCTTTTGGCACCAACGCACCGCTAGATTCGCAAAATACTCTCTTGACCTGTGTAAATGTGGATGAAAAAATATCGCACGAGTCAGTTTCGATGGAAATAAATGGACACAAAACGTCGCGTCGTCTTCGCGTCTTTGCAAATCTCCGCGCTTTTCCAAAACCCGCTCATTTTGGGTTTGAACGTAAGGAGCAAAAACGACTCTCGAAATCGTTCACGCGCGGAAAACATCCACTCGCGACCGATAAAAACGACACTCGCGATCGATTCTAGATGAACAAATGTTCGCTCCGTGTAAAACAACGTACGTGTCCTCTGGCCCCGGAGGGTTTGTTTCTCCCGTTCGCTCGACGTTTCTTCGGCATTTTTTCTTCTGTGGGTCTTGTTTGTGAGGAATGAGCTTCGTTTTAAGACCCAACGACAGACAAAAAATTCGCGCCTCTTGAATTCCTCAAAAAACAACACAAAAACAACAGAAAAAAAAGTGGTGAGATGCGGTAGTTGAGAACAATACTACTAACTAATAATGGCGAATACTAATAATAGTAATAAGGGAGAGAGAGAGTACAAACAAGTGCCACTCTTTGGAAACTGCATGACAACTTTGATCCCTCTGGAATGGCTGGACGTCTCGGACTACCGACCAGTGCCGGATAACCAAGAAATGTTTAGCGATTTCAACGCTTTAGAGCCGTCGATGATGTGCGTGGAGATTGTCGAACGCGTCGGAGACGACGTGACTGGCGTACACTCGCAAAAGTTCAGAGAAGAGGACAACTTGGCAAAGTTTTACTTGGAGGACTTGAAAGAGCTGATGGACATCGCGACGAGGGATGATGATGATAGTCACAACAGTAAAACGATCAGAACGAAAGATTGGAGGTATGAACTCTCATCTGGGAGGAAAGTACACTCAGACGTACGCGCGATATTCGTAGACGGCAAAAACGAGGACGCGAAGAAGGAGGCGATGAAGAAGATGGAAGATTTATCGTTGACGCTACCAAAAGAAGATGACGACGGAGAAGAGGAACGGGAAGGAAAGCCAAAGGAGGAAAACGACGACGACGTAAACGACGACTACGTAAAGAATAAGTGCGAGTGGATATCCTTCGCCGAGGAAAAAAACTGTCTCGTCCCTTCCAAGGAAAACCAAGAAGGCAAAGACTCCACTCGTTCGGTCACGATATCCATGTACGTGCACAGACTGGAGAAGAAATACGAGACCGATATTCTCGTAAGTTTCGTTCGACCGAGTAGTAAAAGTGATGATGCTAATCATGGCGTAATAGCAGAGGATGAAATACAGGAACAGAACAATCCCGGGACGGTTGCGCAGCAAACGCTTCGGATGTTGGACTGGAGTCTCTTAGGATTAGACGACGATTCAGACGACGTAAACGACGACGACGACGAAGAGAGTCTCGAGTAGATAAAATGCGCGTCGTAGAATATAGTAGAAAAGACTGTTGTTCAGTAGTAGATATATAGTATTTTAGTCCTTTAAGCATGATGGACGAATTCTTCATTTTTCTTGCTCGGCATCTCCTCCCACACAAAACAAGACTCTTCACTTGGTCGTCGTCATCGTCTGCTCCGATTCGCATTCAAACGATGACGGCGACCGACACTACATCCTCTACATCCTCCTCAAAATCGATGCAAACGTTCCTCG
>Ga0255752_10003157_pt1 | contig 17471 bp, 13 predicted proteins | sample 011ome_25_FD_179952 | JGI IMG/M metagenome (GOLD analysis project Ga0255752, IMG submission 179952) | Coastal salt marsh microbial communities from the Groves Creek Marsh, Skidaway Island, Georgia - 011512CT metaG (version 2) | ecosystem: Environmental > Aquatic > Marine > Intertidal zone >... | reverse complement strand
ACGGCGGCGAGGGTGGCGACGCTCTGGCGGCCTGCCTCGTGATCGAGGAAGTGGCCCGCGGGTGTGCGTCGAGCTCCCTGATCCCGGCCGTCAACAAGCTCGGGACCCTGCCGCTCATGCTGGCGGCGGACGAGTCCCTCCTGCAGACGTACCTCCCGCAGGTTGCCAGCGGCGAGGCGATGTTCTCCTACGCCCTCTCCGAACGAGAGGCGGGCAGCGATGCGGCGGCCATGAAGACGCGCGCCGTGGCCGACGGTGACGACTGGATCCTGAACGGCCAGAAGAGCTGGATCTCCAACGCGGGCGTGTCGTCTTACTACACCGTCATGGCCGTCACGGATGCGGAGAAGGGGCCCAAGGGCGGGATCTCGGCCTTCGTCGTCCATGCGGATGACGAGGGCTTCTCGCTGGGCACGCCGGAGCGCAAGCTCGGCATCCACGGGTCGCCGACGCGAGAGATCCTCTTCGACAACTGCCGGATCCCGGGCGATCGGATCGTCGGCGGCGTCGGCACCGGTTTCCAGACGGCCATGCGCACGCTGGACCACACGCGCATCACCATCGGTGCCCAGGCGATCGGCATCGCGCAGGGTGCTCTCGAGGTGGCGACCGCCTATGCGCAGGACCGCCAGCAGTTCGGCAAGTCGATCTCGTCCTTCCAGGGAATGCAGTTCATGCTGGCCGACATGGCGATGAAGCTCGAGGCCGCCCGGCAGCTGGTGTACGTGGCGGCAGCCAAGAGCGAGCGCGAGGACGACGACCTGACGTTCTTCGGTGCGGCAGCCAAGTGCTACGCGTCCGACGTCGCCATGGAGATCACGACCGATGCGGTTCAGGCTCTCGGTGGCGCGGGCTACACGAAGGACTGGCCGGTCGAGCGCATGATGCGCGACGCCAAGATCACCCAGATCTACGAGGGCACGAATCAGGTGCAGCGCATCGTCATGGCGAAGAAGCTGCTCGGCCGCTGATACCTGCCATCGGGTTGGTCCGTCTGGTGGACGCATGAGGGAGTCGACCTGCCCCCCGGCCGCGCCGCGCCCAATACAGTGGGAGTCGTGATGCCGCCGCAGATCGCCGGGACCCGCATTCGTCCCCGACGCAACGACTCCGCTTGGGACGTGCGCGTCGAGCGACTGCAGGATCTGCGGGCGCTGACGATCGCCGCGGTCGGATCCGAGGCTCTCACCACTGTCGACGTCACAGTCACCCGCTGGCATGCGCCAGCCGCCGGATGGCTGGGCAGCCCCCGGATCGCTGGGGTCAGCGAGATATCCGTCGAGGCCAAGGGCGACGGCGTGCGCATCCGTCTCTCGACGGCAGAGCCGACATCTCCCGCCATCCTGCTCGCCGGTTGCGTTCGATGCCTGATGCCGATGGCGCGAGACCTCGGGCCACAGCTGACCTTCACTGCTGGCCTTCCCCTGTCTGCCAGCGTTCTCGCCGGCCAGCTTCATGACGTGCATGCCTCCGGCGAGACTCGTGATCCGCACGTTCGGCGTGCCGATGTCCTGCTTGTCCCGGACACCCAGGCGTCAGGAGCCGACACGACCGGTCCGGAGCGCGCCACCACAGTCCGCGTGGGCGAGGGATCGTGGACCCGCAACGGCGTGGCCTACAGCGTCTGCGTCGACCCCTACGTCCAACGGCCGCTGGGTCGTCGTTCGACGGGCGGCACCACTGTGGCCACGGCTTCCGTTTCGGGGGGAGTCGTCACGGTTCAGGGACCGCAGGGCCGGATAGTGCTCGGACGGTCGGTCACGGCATCGGGCGCACGTGCACTCAGGTCCATTGGAGCGCTGGTGGCTGCGGATCTGCCGCCAACGGTGGTCCGCCAGCTGCATGCCTGCGGAGTCCTGGTCGTCGAGTCCGCGGACGACCTTCCTGCCGCCGACGACGATCTCGGCTGGCAGGTCCGCAGCGTTCACGAGCGTCGCCACGCACTGCGCCAGTACGGACCGATGCCGGCGCTGGATGCCTGGCCTTCGGTGAGCGCACTGCTGGTCACGCACCGCTCCGACTTCCTCGTCCATGCGTTCGACCAGATCCGCGGCCTTGCCTACCCACGACTGGAGATCGTGATCGGACTGCATGGCGACGCCGTTGATGAGGCCCAGGCTCGTGCAATGGCGGCGGACCTCCCCCATTCCGTCACGTTCGTCGTGGTCGACGGCTCGGCAACGCTCGGGGAGGCGTTGCAGCGATGCTCGGATCGCGCCGAGGGTGCACTGATCACCAAGCTCGATGACGACGACTACTACGGGCCAGAGCACATCTGGGACCTGGTGCTGGCCCGCCAGTACTCAGGGGCTCAGATCGTGGGCAAGGCCCTGGACTGGATCCATCTGGTCTCCTCGGATGTCACCGTCTTTCGTCCGACGTATCCATCCGAGAAGTACGCGGACTTCGTGGCCGGCGGGACCATGCTCCTGTCGCGCGGTGATCTCGCCGAGGTCGGTGGCTGGCGTCCGGTGCCGAGATCGGTCGACCGTGCGCTCCTGGATCGGATGCTCGCCGACGGTGGGCTTGTGTATCGCACTCACGGACTCGGGTACATCTACGTGCGCCGTTCGTTCGGGCACACTGCGGCCGTGCGCGACGAGCACTTCCTGACGAAGGTCGATCACACGTACGACGGACTGCTGCGCCACGATGTCTTCGGCACGGATCGATGAGCGAACGCGCGTGGCCGCATGTGTCGATCATCATGACGGTCGTCAACGAGGAGCGGCATCTGGCCGATGCCATCGAGCAGCTTCTTCAGCAGGACTACCCGGGTGAGCTGGACATCGTCGTGGCGGTCGGCCCCTCGCATGACGGGACGCGCGACGTTGCCCAGCGCGTGGCCGACTCGCATGACCACGTCAGCGTGGTCGACAACCCGACCGGTCGAACGCCGGCGGGCTTGAACGCTGCCATCGCAGGGAGCGCTGGCGAGGTCGTCGTCCGCATCGACGGCCATGCAATGGTTCCCGTCGACTACGTGCGGACGGGCGTGCAGGTGCTGGAGGAATCCGGTGCGGACAACGTCGGTGGCGTCATGGCGGCGGAAGGCACCAACGACTTCGAGAATGCCGTGGCTCGAGCGATGACATCCGTCTTCGGCGTCGGGGGCGCGTCGTTCCATGTCGGGGGAGAGCCCGGGCCCGCCCTCACTGTCTACCTCGGCTGCTTCCGGCGGGCCGCGCTCGAAAGGGTCGGCGGATATGACGAGACCATGGTGCGGGCGCAGGACTGGGAGATGAACCTGCGTATCCGCGAGAGCGGTGGCGTCATCTGGTTCACGCCGCAGATGCATGTGACCTATCGCCCCCGACATACCCTTCGGGCCCTGGCGCGGCAGTACCACGACTACGGGCGCTGGCGTCGCGAGGTTGCTCGACGCCATCCGGACACTCTGTCGCTGCGCTACCTCGCAGCGCCGGCCGCTGTGTCGGCCATCGGCGCGGGGGTGCTCGTCTCAGCGATCGGCGTGGGTCTGCAGAGGCCATGGCTGGTGGTCCTGGGTCTTGCTGCTCCCGTCGGCTACACGTTGGCGAATCTGGGAGCGTCAGCGATATCAGCCCGCACTCCGTCGCCGCTTGCTGCCGGTGCGGCCGTCCGGCTCCCTCTGGTCTACGCGACGATGCATGGGGCTTGGGGTCTGGGCTTCCTGCGCGGCCTGCCGGTCGCTGAACGCGGTGACGTCATGGATGGTGCCTGACGTGTTCGGACGTCGTGCCCTGCGCTGGTCGGTGGTCACTGCTGCTCCCCGGCCCCCGGCGGGCGACCAGTGGGGTGACACCGTCTTCGCCCGGGATCTGGTGGCGGCCCTCGAGCGGGCCGGCCAGCGGGCATCCGTGGTGTTCCGGGGTGCGGCGGAGTCGGAGGCACGTGAGCGTGATGACGTCGTCATCGTCCTTCGTGGTCTTCGTCGATTCACCCCGCGACGGGTCAGGCAGGGCAGACCGCTGTGGATGCTGTGGGTCATCAGCCATCCAGAGCTGGTGGAGTCCGGTGAGCCGGAGGGGTACGACGCCGTGTTCGCGGCGAGCGCACACTGGTCCAGGGCCGCGGAGTTCGACGTCCCCGTGACGCCGTTGCTGCAGGCCACCGACCCCGAGCGTTTTCGGCCGGATGCGGGGACGCCCGACTCAGGACCCGCCCGACTGTTCGTCGGCTCGACCCGCGGGGAGTACCGCCCCAGTGTGCGGGCGGCGGTGGAGGCGGGTCTGGCTCTCGACATCTACGGAGTCGGCTGGGATGCGTACCTTCCTGCTGACCGAATCGCGGGAGACTTCCTGGATCCGGCGGCGCTGCCGGCCGCCTACGCCTCGGCTTCCGTCGTCCTGAACGATCACTGGGCCGATATGGCTCGCGAGGGGTTCCTGTCGAATCGTCTGTTCGACGCCGCGGCGACCGGAACCCGGGTCGTGTCCGACCCGGCGGCTGGCCTGGCAGACGTATTCGGAGATGTCGTCCGCACCGCACCGGATGCAGCAGGGCTCGTGGAGATCCTCCAGGCTGATCCTGACGACGCCTTCGCCGATCGAGCTGCGCGGTTGGCGCTGGCCCAGGAGGTGGCTCGCAGTCACAGCTTCGACGCGCGCGCGGCCGTCCTCATCGAGCGGGCTCGCGCCCTGCGCTGAGCCGTCCTTCATCCCTGAGCCCCAGTGCTCGTTGAGTGGTGAGTTGTGCAGGCGCCACGCCGACGCGTGGCCTGCACAACTCACCACTCAACGAAAGCGCTACAGGTGGGCGTTGGCGCGGGTGAGGTCCTCTTCGAAGTCGACCTCGACGGCGAACAGGTCGCGAATGTCGTAGGGCAGCACCTTGGCGCCGTCCTTGTCGATCATGATCTCCAGCCCACGCTCGAAGTAGTCGAGGTCCTCACACTCGGCGAGACGCTCGATGAGTCGCGGCTTGTCAGCTGCGCTGACGTAGTTGATCCCGACGGCCTCGCCGAGAGCGTCCTCGACCTGCTTGGAGAGGCGGTCCACGTAGCCGGCACTGTCGACCGTGTACTTGACCTCCTCCTCGCCGACGACAGCGGTGTTGACGCAGATGAACGACTGGCCGGCGTCGATGAGCTCCTGCACACGAGTGAGAACCGCGGGGTCGAAGACGACGTCGCCGTTCATCCAGAGGACGCCGCCATCCGCTGACAGGCGGAGCGCCTTCAGCAGGCTGCGGTTGGTGTTGGTCTGGTCGTAGACCTCGTTGTAGACGTAGTTGACGTCCGGGAAGGCCTCCAGGATGAGCTCGAGCTTGAAGCCCACAACGGTGGTGATGCGCGGCTCGTCGAAGGAGGCCCGCAGGTTGTCGATCTGCTGCTCCATGATGGTCCGGCCGTCCGAGAGCGGGGTCAGCGGCTTGGGCCAGGGCCGTCCGAGCCGGGTGCCCATTCCCGCTGCGAGGATGACCGCCTGCACCGACATGCGTGCTCCCGTCCGTGGTGATGATGACGTCCCGAGAGGGATTGCCAGCCATCGTAGGCCAGCGTCCGCTCGAACCGATGGCGCGTCGACGTCCCGGAGGTATGCGCCCGCCTGCGTACAGTGTGACCTCGTGAACAGGAGGATCAGCAGATGAGCGGCGTCGACGAGCGGCCTGCTCGGCCGACGATCGCGCAGCTGCGTGAGGTATGCCAGCCACCAGCGGTGCGTGGGCGCCGCAACTCCGAGCACTGGGTGGCGGATGCCTATCAGCGCCGCATCTCTCCCTACCTGACCCGGATGCTGCTCAGGACTCCCATCACGGCCAATGGCGTGACGTGGCTGATGGTTGCCACGGGAGCCAGTGCGGCCTTCGCCCTGCTGATTCCCGGTCTGCCGGGAGCGACGTTGGCGGCGCTTCTGGGGCAGATGCAGATGCTCTGGGACTGCAGTGACGGTGAGGTCGCTCGCTGGCGTCAGACGACTTCGCCCAAGGGCGTGTTCATCGACCGGGTGGGGCACTACACGGCCGAGGGGCTTATCCCGATCGCGCTGGGAATGCGTGCCGCGGGCTTCCCGGAAGAGGGATGGCTGGACTCCCCGTGGCCGCTCGTGGGAGCACTTATCGCGGTCATGGTGCTGTACAACAAGGCACTGAACGACATGGTCCACGTGTCGCGCGCCTACAACGGGATGCCCCGTCTGGACGAGCGCGCGGAGGTGTCCCAGCCGCGCGCCGGCGGTCTTCGCCGGCTCCGTTCCGTAGCTCGATTCATTCCATTCCACCGCGCTTACCACTCAGTCGAGCTGACTCTGCTGGCTTTCGTGGCTGCCGTGGGAGATGCCATCGTGGGTGACCTCGCGGTGACCCGTGTCCTCGTGGCCTTCCTGGCCGTCTTCGGGGCAGTGACCATCGTGGGCCATCTGGCGTCGATCCTGTCGTCGAGTCGGCTGCGATGAGCCAGTCGGTGACGCCGCCGCGCTTCGGCATCGTCGTCCTGACGATGGGGCGCCGTCCGGAGGACCTGGCCCGCGGCCTCGCGTCGCTGCTCACTCAGGAGGACGTCGAGACCGACATCGTCGTCGTCGGCAACTCGTGGGATCCGACGGGACTGCCTGAGGGCGTGCGGGGGATATTCCTGCCGGAGAACGTGGGCATACCCGCGGGACGCAACGCCGGAGTCCCGCACGTGCAGGGCCAATTCCTCTTCTTCCTGGACGACGATGCCTGGCTGCCGGATCCGCGGTTCCTGGCGAGTGTGGCTCAGCGCTTCCAGTCTGATCCGCGGCTGGGCCTGATCCAGCCGCGAGTCGTGGATGCGACGGGACTGCCGTCGCCGCGCCGCTGGGTGCCACGACTTCGCGTGGGTGATCCTGACGCTTCAAGTCCGGCCACGGCCCTCTGGGAGGGCGCTGTGGCCATGCCCCGGGACGTCTTCGATGCCGTCGGTGGCTGGCCCGACGAGTTCTTCTACGCGCATGAGGGCATCGACCTGGTGTGGCGCGTATGGGACGAGGGCCGCGTGCCCTGGTACGCGGCGGACCTCGTCGCGCATCACCCGGTGATCGATCCGGCGCGACACGATGTCTACTACCGGCTCAATGCGCGCAATCGCGTCTGGCTGGCTCGGCGCAATCTCCCGGTGGTGCTGGAACCGCTCTACGTGGGTACCTGGGTGGGGCTGACGGTCGTGCGCATGCGTGACCGGGAGGCCTTGTCGGCGTGGTTCTCGGGCCTTCGCGAGGGCATCATGGAGCGGCCGTCCGGGCGCCGCCGTATGCGCTGGTCGACCGTCTGGCGCATGACGCGAGCCGGTCGTCCACCTGTCATCTGACGTCTGTCGACGCCGCGGTGAACATGGCCGGTGCGGTCGGGTCCGGGCATGAGACAAGCCCCTGATGACGGGGGAGACACCAGGGGCTTGCAAGAACAACGCTACACCACTGGAATGCGTGGACATCCATCAATGTGGCGTGTTATCCGAATATCCGGACGATCTGTGGCCAGGCATTGCGAACTCCGTCAGGAAGCGCAGAAGCTCTCATCGCCCGTGTTGACCTGGGCGGTGTAGTCCTGGGTGATGTCGAGGATCTTCACCGTCTGCACGCTGTCGAAGTCGGCACCGACGATGACGTCGAGGACGGCGCCCTGCTTCTTCACCTTCTTCGAGGTCTGGGCGTCCATGGCGTATATGAGTGTCTTGGCGGACTGGTCCCACCGCGGGTCGAACAGGACCGTGGTCTGCGCGTAGTCGGTGGTGTCGGCGTTGCGGACCTCGCGGACGATGAAGCCCTCCTTGCGGAGCTGGCGCGCAACCTTCTTGGCCATCTTGGGAGTGGTGGTCCCGTTCAGGACGTTCACCTGAATCTTCTCGGGCGCGGTCTTCAGGAGCGGCGCCTTGTCCCCGACGCCGCCCTTGGGCGGCCATGGGGTGTCGTCCTTCATCGCCTGCCAGAGGGGAGCCGCCTTCTTGGTGTTCACGCTGACGGTGGCCCCGTCGTTGTTGGGCGTCCAGGGAACCGTGGTGAAGGTGACGTTCGCGGGCTTGAGGTCCTGCAGACTCAGGGCCAGGTCCTTGAGGTTGGTGATGTCGGCCATCTGAGGATCGGCTGTGAGCGACTCGGTTGCTGCGTTGAGGACCCCGAGGAGAGAAGCGGGGTTCAGCAGGGTCCCGCTCGACAGGACCTTGCGCATCAGCGAGGAGAGGAAGGCCTGCTGACGGCGGATGCGAGAGGTGTCTGACCCGTCGCCCAGGGTCTTGCGGGCCCGGACGAAGGCCAGGGCCTCCTCGCCTTCGACGACATGCTTTCCCTTGGAGAGCTTCAGGCCGCTCAGGGGGTCGTCGACGGCTGTGCTGACACAGATCTCCACGCCTCCGACGGCGTCCACGATGCGCTTGAAGCCGCGGAAGTCGACCATCATGAAGTTCGAGATGTCGAGGCCGGAGATCTGCTCAACGGCCTTGACGGTGCAGCCGGGGCCGCCGATGTCCATCGCCTGGTTGAACCGCCCCTCGTAACCGCCGACGGACTTGCCCTTGCTCTTGCACTTGGGCAGCGTGATGATCGTGTCGCGCGGGATGCTGACCCCGATCGCCGACTGACGATCACCGCTGACGTGCAGGACGATCGTGGTGTCGGATCGCTCTCCGCCGATCTTCGATGCGCTGCCGAATCCGCCGTTGCCCTTGCCTTCGCGCGTGTCGCTGCCCATGAGGACGACGGTGACGGGCTCGTAGGTCCCGGTCTCCTCGTCGACCACGTTGAGGGACTCCGTCGTCCCGGTCTGATCGACGTTCTCGCTGATGTCCAGGGCGGTGATGTTGCCCTGCAGCTGCCCCATGAGGACGCTGACACCTGCACCGATGACGGTGAGGAGGAGAACCACGGAGGACGCCAGAGCCAGCAGGACCCGGCCGATGCTTCGGCTCGATCCGGCTGTGGGCATGGGTGTCTCTCCTCGTGTTCGTCAGTGCTGGGGGCTGAGCGGGTGCCCTGCCATGGTAAACGCTGGCCCGGGCTGCAACGGTGCGACGCACCCCGCGCGGCGCGGGTTCCATGAGGGAGTTGGGCAACCCGGAGCGGAGTCGGCGGCCCGTGAGGGAACCGGCGATCCACGAGGGAACGTGTGACGTTTGTGACACACGAGGCTGGTGATGCATGCTAGAGCCCTCCCGGTGTGGCACCGTGGAGGTCTCTGAGGCCGCCCGGCCTCGAGGAAGACCCTGAGTCTGACCCACCCCGAGGAGCTCGCGTGCCCGCAGGTCATCGCCGAAGGCGATCTCTGGGTGCGATGGCGCTGTCGCTGGCCACGGGAGCCGGCTTGCTCCTGGCAGCCCCGGCCTCGGCCGACGATGCTGTCGCTCCGGCCCAGTTCGCGCTGGCGGGAGCCGGCTGGGGGCACGGAGTGGGCATGTCCCAGTGGGGCGCCTACGGCATGGCCCAGGCCGGTTATGACGCCACCAGCATCGTCACGCACTACTACTCGGGCACCCAGGTCGTTCCCGTGCAGGATGACATGGACATCCGGGTGGCCCTGCTGTTCCAGACTAAGAGGGCGTCCGTGCGTTCCGAGGCCCTCGACCCGACGGGCGGCGCGGTCGAGGTGGCCGTGGGTCCGAATGTGGTCGTGGGTGGCCCGCTGGACGAGTTCACCTTCACCGTGCGCGACGGGCAGGTCGCAGCGCAGCGGACGGCGGGAGGTCAGGGCGTCGACCTCGGGGTGGCTCCGACCGTGAGCATCCGCTGGGCGGGCACCCGCAACCCGGGTGCTGCAGCAGGCGGTCCGACACTCCTGAACGTCGCTCGCAACCGCGAGAACCTGAACACTTCCGGCCACCGGTACCGGTACGGGTCGGTGGAGATCGTCCCCGTCTCGACCAAGGCAGGCGTGGAGCTGAACGTCGTCAACTCGGTCCGGGTCCATGACGAGTACCTGTACGGAATCTCCGAGGTGTCGAGTTCGTGGCCGGAGGCAGCGATGCAGGCGCAGGCGCTCGCGGCGCGCACGTATGGACTGAGCAAGATCGACAGCGGCGTGCGTCAGTCGTGCTCCTGCCATGTGGACGACGGTGGCGGGCCGTACTACGACCAGACGTTCACCGGCTGGGGAAAGCCCAGTGCGGCCATGGGCGACCGGTGGGTGGCGGCCGTGAATGCGACCAGCACATCCGAGGCCACGGGCAACGCAATCCTGTTCGAGGGCAAGGCAATTCGCGCTTTCTACCACTCATCGAGCGGCGGAGCCACGCAGTCGGTCCAGGATGTCTGGGGCGGCACGCTGCCCTATGTCATCAGCGTGCCCGACCCCTGGATGCAGACACCGGACAACCCCAATGCCTCGTGGCAGGTCGTGGTGCCGCAGGCGAAGATGGCATCAGCATTCGGCGTGCCCGCCGTGACCAGCGTGGATGTCGCCGAGCGCCACATCTCGGGCGCCGTCAAGACCTTCAGTGCCACCACGTCCGACGGAGCCGTGATCACACGCACCGGTCCGCAGTTTGCGACGGCTCTGGGCTTGAAGTCGCGGTACATCACCTCGATCGACGGCAAGGTCGGAGCCCCTCTTCCCGCATCAGCGGAACCGGTCCCGGTCGTGGATGCAGCGCCCCCTGTTCCGGATGCGCCTGCGCCCGCACCCGCGCCCACGGTCGAGCAGCGCACGGTGTCCCTGCTGTCCCCTTCGGCGATGACCGTTCGCCAGGGCAAGAAGTACAAGGTCGTCGGCGTCGTGCGCCCGGCCAAGGGCAAGCTCAAGGTGTGGCGGCAGAAGCTCGTTGGCGCGGAGTGGAAAACCCTCGAACGTGACCGGACCAATGCGAAGGGCCGCTACCGATTCGTCGTGCGCGACGCAGGTCGCAAGGCTCCGGGGACATATCGCGTCCTAGTAGTGAAGAAGAGGGAAGTTGTGGGCGTCAGTCCTGAGTTCGCAGTGGCACTGCGCAAGGGCTGAAGGCCCAGGAGCGGCCCAGGCCGTCTCAGTTCATACGGCAGGTGATTCGCTCCTGCTCGGCGACGGCATCGCTGTTGCCGATTCCGTGCATCAGAACGACCGAGGCATCCATGGCAAGGGGAACGGCAAGCGCCGAGAGCCATGACGTGGTCGAGGGTGCGGCATCGGTCACGAGGAGACGTCCTCCGCGTGCGAGTCCTCTGGCGGCAGCAAGATCCGTCGCCATGTCCAGTGCCTCCGCCTGAGTCACGAACGCGCCCTCGAGCGCGAGCGCCTGCAGGGTGGCATCCGGCGGCTCGTACAGGAAGGCATCGGGCTGCTGGCGCACGGCGAGCGTGACGTCGACGACACCGTCGGGCATTGGCTCAGTTATCGGCAGGCCGAACGGATGCATCGACACGACCACGACGGGCGCAGATGTGACGCGGGTGGCCTCCGCACTCAGCGCAGGAGTGGTCACGAGGAGATCGGACTCCTGGAGCCCGGGCAGGACGCGGCACCCCGCGGTCCAGGCGCCCGCGAGCCAGGTGGAGCGCTGCCAGTGCACGGGAAGGTCCAGCGCCACGGACGCCCCGGCCTCCAGCTCGAACTCATCCCGGAGTGCGTTGGCGATCTTGGCTGCGGCATTGGCGACGGATGTCGCCGACAGTTCCGTTCGCTCACCTGAGTCCGAGTCGATGTAGGTGATCAGCGGCGCAGCACCGGCAGTGCGAGCTCGCGCTTGGAGAAGAGACCAGATGTTCGCCACGTCGGCACGGTAGCGAGTCCACGCGGTGGCGGGTGTGGCACCCTGTTGCGCGTGACTGAAGCCGTGCTCCTCGTCGGAGGCCAGGGGACGCGCCTGCGCCCGCTGACCATCAATACGCCCAAGCCCATGCTGCCCGTGGCCGGAGTGCCGTTCACGGTGCACCAGATAACGCGAGCCAGGGATGCGGGCGTGACGCGCATCATCCTCGCGACGTCCTACAAGGCGGAGGTGTTCCGGGCCTTCATCGACGACGCCGACCTCGGGATCGAGGTGGTCATCGCGACGGAGGACGAGCCGCTGGGCACGGGTGGGGCCATTCGACACGCGCTCCCGCACCTTCAGTCCGCTCCGGACGATTCGGTGCTCATCTTCAACGGCGACGTCCTCAGCGGTGTCGACATCGCTGGCCTCGTCCGGCATCACCGTGAGACGAGCAGTGACGTCACCCTGTACCTGACTCCCGTCGAGGATCCGCGCGCGTACGGTCTCGTTCCGACCGATCATGAGGGTCGTGTGACCGCGTTCCTCGAGAAGCCGACGACGGACGCCGAGATCGTCACGCACAACATCAACGCTGGCTGCTACGTCTTCAAGCGCAGTGTCATCGACGGCATCCCTGCTGGTCGTCCTGTCTCCGTGGAGCGCGAGACGTTCCCGGGGCTGCTGGCCGACGGGGCCCTGGTCACCGGGGTGGTCGACAGCGGCTACTGGCTGGATCTGGGCACCCCACTCTCATTCGTGCAGGGCTCCTGCGACCTCGTCCTCGGCAAGGCTCCCAGTCCTGCCGTCCCCGAGGTGGGGGACTATCTGGCGCTGCACGATGCTCAGGTGGCCGACGATGCCCAGGTGCACAGCGGATCGGTGATCGGCCGTGGCGTCACTGTGGGTGCCGGCGCGGTTGTCACCGGGGCCGTCGTGTTCGACGGTGCGCAGATCGCTGAGGGTGCCCGTGTTGAGAACTCCATCGTGGGGGTGGGTGCCGTGATCGGTGCCGACGTCGTGCTGCGCGGTGCGGTCATCGGGGACGGTGCCGTGATCGGCCGGGGCAACGAGTTCCTGGACGGCGTGCGGGTCTGGCCCGGAGCGCAGATCGCGGACGGGAGCGTCCGCTTCTCGTCGGACTCCTGATTGACGCCCAGCTGCCGGCGATTTGAACCGCTTCCCGGGTCAATTCTGAAGAATTGACCCGGGATCCGTTGTTTTCTTGCGATTTGAACCGGTAACCGGTTCAAATCGCAAGAAAACAAGCACTGGCGGTCCAGTTCTCAAGAACTGGACCGCCAAGCGGTTCAAATCGTCAGAGTGCGCGGGCGTCAGATCCAGCGCAGGAACGCGTCGGGGGAACGCTCCGGACGATCGCTTGGCGGCTGCGCGGCCCGGCCCACGGCAACAGCGCCGAGCGGCTGCCAGGTGGTCGGCAGGTCGAGCGCGGACCGCACCGTCTCGGGGCAGAAGACACTGGACGAGATCCAGGCCGATCCCCAGGACCCTGCGGACAGCGCCACCATGAAGTTCTCCACGGCCGCTCCGCCGGCGACCATGAACAGGTCGCGCTCATAGCCCTGCCGACGCTCGTCCGGGTAGTCGTGCGCAGCGTCCGCCAACTCGAGGAACGGCAGCACGACGACCGGTGCGGTGCGCAGGATGTCACCGCGTGCCACTCGTCGGTTGACGGAGTCCTCGGTCTTGGCGTCGATCTGCGTCAGGTCGGCCACCCACTGATCCCGCATGGCGTCGAGAATTCGATCCCGGGCAGTCCCGGGTCGAAGGGCGACGAAGCGCCATGGCTGGGTGTGATGGGGCGCGGGAGCGGTGACGGCCGCCGCAACGGCGGCCGAGATCACCTCGTCCGGCACGTGCTCATCGGTGAAGTGTCGGATCGTTCGCCGGTCGGTGACAGCGCGGCGTCGACCCATCGCGACTGCCTCGGCGGTGCCAAGGCCGAAGAGGTCTTCGCCGGCGGGCCGGACGATGACGCGAGCGCCGGGGCCATCCGCCTCGGTGACGTACTGGCTCATGCCACGGACCAGGGCGACCGGGTTTCCGTTCGTCTTGCCCTTCACCAGGTCGGCCGCGCTGGCGATCTCGTCGGCGACGGCGATGACGGTCATCTCGAGCAGTCGTCCCTGCATGTCGGGCTTGCCGGTGTGATCGTCTAGAGGCGAGACCCCAGCAACGCCAATGGCGTTGTCTGTCAGGCCATCACGCCATGCTCGGCCCATCGTGTCGGTGATGATGACGCCGAGCCTGCGTCCGGTGAGCTCAGACAGCCGGCGACGAATGGCCCGTGCGGAGGCATCCGGATCGACTGGAAGAAGGGCAACTGTGCCGTCCTCGACATTGCTCGCATCGATCCCGGCCGCCGCCATGATCAGACCATGACGCGTTTCCACTATTCGGGTGGTGCCGCGGGCGTGCACCTTGGTGGCGACAGTTCGGACGGACTCGGAATCGATCAGGTCATCGCGATTTGCTGCCGCCACGATGCGGCCCTCGGCCTTCGAGACGATCTTGCTGGTGATGACGATGACGTCGCCATCGGCGAGGCCGCGTGTGCCGTCAGGCCACGCGGTGCTGTCGAGGCCGTCAAGGAGGAGCACCGCAAGATCGCTCGATGGACCGACGGGCCCGATGCCTGCCGGTGCGACGACCTGGAGTGCAGGCTGAGGCGCCATCACGCTCGCCCTGGAGTCAGGTCACGTGCCACCTGGAGGCAGGTGTCTGCCAAGGCTGCAGCTGCGTCCGCATCGGTCATCATCGTGGGCACGGCCCGGCAGGTCAGCCCTCCTGCGGTGATCTCGGCGACCATGTCGGAGTCAACCGTGTCAATGAGCCAGGCGTCGATCAGTCCGCCCTTGCGGCGCGGACCATAGTGGAGTCCCACGCCGGCGGCGGTTGTCGGAACACCCACGGCCTGAAGGCAGGCGTCGGCCATGCCGCGAACGGGCGCCCCGCCGACGATGGGGGAGACCCCCACGACCGGTGCCGATGTTGCCCGCAGGGCATCGGCGACGCCGGGGATCTGGAGGATGGTGCCGATGGACACAATGGGATTGCTGGGTGGCAGCAGGACGACGTCGGCGTCGGAGATGGCCGAGAGGACGTCGGGACCGGGCCGAGCCTCGTTGACTCCGACGAGCACGAACTCGTGAGCGGGCAGGGAGGCCCGGTGGCGGATCCACCACTCCTGGAAGTGCAGAGCCGTGCGCAGTGGAGTGCCATCGGCCGCGGTCGCACCGGACGGGTCGTCGACGACGACGTGCGTCTCCGCGCGATCGTCGGACATCGGCAGCAGGCGAACGCCCGGCTGCCATCGATCGCAGAGCGCCTGCGTCACCTCGGTCAGGCTGTAGCCGGCGTTCAGTGACTGCGTGCGGATCAGATGCGTGGCGATGTCGCGGTCTCCGAGGCCGAACCATGTCGGCTCGACTCCGTAGTCGGCGAGTTCGGCGCGAACGGTGAACGTCTCGTCCTCGCGCCCCCACCCGCGCTCGGCGCTTATGCCGTCACCGAGCGTGTACATGACGGTGTCCAGATCGGGGCAGACCCGAAGTCCGTGCACCCAGATGTCGTCGCCGGTGTTTCCGATGACGGTGACCTCGGCGTCGCGACCGGACGTGGCCTGGAGCAGGCCGCGCAGGTATCGGGATCCGCCGATGCCGCCAGCCAGAACAGTGATTCGCATCGGGCAATCCTGTCAGACAGCTGGGGGACAGCGAATCGGTGGAAATTTCTCTCGAAAGGCCCTCTATGAGGGAAAAGAGCGGCAAATCGCCCGAATTCCGGGTCTGCGGACGCAGTGATCGAGCCATTGGGCTTGACGAATGCGAACTACACGCCTGTAATACATGTTCAAGGCAGCAAACGCTGTCAGGGTCGAGGAGGTTCCCCGAGTGGTTGACATGGTGCTGCTGCCCCTGTCCGACGTCGAGGAGTTGGAGTGGCAAGAGCGTGCCCTGTGCGCTCAGACGGACCCGGAGGCGTTCTTCCCGGAGAAGGGTGGAAGCACGCGCGAGGCGAAGAAGGTCTGCCTGTCCTGCGAGGTGCGCACCGACTGTCTGGAGTACGCGCTCGCGTCGGATGAGCGCTTCGGCATCTGGGGCGGTCTGTCCGAGAGGGAGCGCCGGCGTCTGAAGAAGCGCGCGGTCTGACACCACCCGTCCGGCGCGCATGACCGTTGCCGAAGGACGCACGACGTAGAGTTCGGGACGTGATGGAAGACGAGTCCGGCGGCGTGCACGACTCGTCGGGGACTCGACGGACTGGTGGGAACTCCGAGCGCGATGACGAAGCGCTCTCCGCATCGGTCGAGGCCGACTTCCCGGGGGTAGAACCGGGGGAGGACTCGGGGGATCAGACGCCACTCGAGGCTGTCGATCCGGTGATCGTCACCGTTCAGGCGGGGCCTGGAGCGGGCGGGCAGACAACCGAGTGGTTCAGCGTCGAGGAAGCCTTCGACTTCGAGGACGACACTTCGGCCCTTCCCCGCAGACGGCATCACGTCACCGCAGTCGTGGTCGGTCATGACGGAGAGGTCTGGCTTCCGGCGGTCCTGACGACCCTCGCCCAGCAGTCCCGGCCTCTTGACGCGGTGGTCGGCGTGGATACCGGCTCCGAGGATGGCACCCGCGCCATGATGGAGCGCTCGTTCGGACCCGAGCGGGTGACCACCGCCGCTGGGCGATCCGGCTTCGGTGCCGCCGTCAGCACCGGCCTGACCAGGCTTGCGCCCGCGCGTGACGACAGCCCCGATGTCCTCGACTGGGTGTGGCTCCTGCATGACGACAGCGCGCCGGACCGAGCCTGCCTGGAGCAGCTCCTGTCCACGGCCGACGACCACCCGTCGGTCGCTGTTCTCGGCCCCAAGGTCCTGGGCTGGCACGATCGCCGACTCCTGCTCGAAGTGGGTGTCACGATCTCTGGTGCTGGGCGCCGGATCACCGGGATCGAGCGCCGAGAGCATGATCAGGGTCAGCACGATGGGCCGCGGGACGTCCTTGCAGTGAGCTCGGCGGGCATGCTGGTCCGACGTGATGTCTGGGACGCCCTCGAAGGCTTCGACCCGACCCTGCCACTCTTCCGAGACGACCTCGACTTCTGCTGGCGTGCCCATCAGGCAGGAGAGCGGGTCCTCATCGCGACGGATGCCGTCATTCATCACCGTGAGGCATCCGCCCACGGTCGGCGAGCGCATGACCTTGCTCCACAGCCCCACCGCGTCGACCGCGAGGCGGCGGTGCATGTCCTGCTTGCGCACGCGGGCGCCCTGGTCGCTCCGTTCGTGGCCCTGCGCCTTCTGGTGGGAAGTCTGGGCAGGGCGCTGCTCTACCTGCTCGGCAAGGACGTGTCATCCGCACGTGAAGAGGTCGCCGCCGTGCTGGCGCTCGCCCTGCATCCGAGCAAGGTGACGTCCTCCCGCGAGCTGATTGCCCGCACCACGAGTCAGCCCTCCAGCGTGGTGCGTCACCTCCGGCCCACGATCAGGTCGCAGTTCCGGCAGGCGGTCGAGGTCGTGGGCGGTGTCCTTACGACGAGTGGCTCCGCCGGTCCGTCGACCGCCGTCAGCGGTCTCGACAGTGGCCCGGTCGGTGATGACGCCGACTTCCTCGACGATGGTTCCTCCGGGCTGCTCAAGCGAATTCTGACGGCCCCAGCGTTCCTCCTCGTCGCGCTGCTGACCATCGCTGCGGTGGTGGGCACCCGGGACCTGTGGCTCGGCGACGGTGTTCTGCAGGGTGGGGCGCTCCTGCCGAGTCCCGCGGGTGCTGGGGACCTGTGGCAGACGTACACGCGTGCTTGGCATGACGTCGGTCCTGGCTCGGTCACCCCGGCCCCGCCCTATCTGACGGTTCTCGCC
>Ga0255752_10003152_pt1 | contig 17483 bp, 30 predicted proteins | sample 011ome_25_FD_179952 | JGI IMG/M metagenome (GOLD analysis project Ga0255752, IMG submission 179952) | Coastal salt marsh microbial communities from the Groves Creek Marsh, Skidaway Island, Georgia - 011512CT metaG (version 2) | ecosystem: Environmental > Aquatic > Marine > Intertidal zone >... | reverse complement strand
AACCCTTGAGCGTCACACAGCAGATGGTGGCGTTTACATTGCACATTGGCGCTGCACAGGCGTTGATGACGATGGCAACTCAGCAAGCTCATATGGCACTTGTGGCTTAACCTACGATGCCTCTGCGTCCGACTTTACACCCTATGCAGATATTACTGAGGCTCAAGCTCAAGGCTGGGTCTGGGGTCATGTATCACAAGCTGATACTGAAGCTGCTATTGCTTCTAAGATTGATGCGATAGCTAATCCAACGACTGAGGCGGGAGTGCCTTGGTAATCTAACCTAGAAGAAAGGAAAGACTAATGACAGAGAAAAAAACACAAGTCATTACGATTGATGAAGTAGAATACAACGTGGAAGACTTTACAGATGAACAAAGAGTTCTGATTAACCACGTTATGGATTTAGATCGTAAGATTGGTAGCACTAAGTTTAACTTAGATCAGCTTAATGTAGGCCGTGGGGCATTTATGAATGCTCTTAAGGAAACTCTTAAGCCTGATCCAGAGCCACAAGAACAACAAGAAGCAGCTTAATCAAACAAGGATGCCTGACAATGGGATATAAACTAGGAACACGTAGCTTACAGAACTTGTCAGGCGTTCACCCTGATATGCAAGCTGTAGTTAAGAAAGCAATAGAGATCACTGAGGTAGACTTCACAGTTATCGAAGGCATACGTCATATTGATCGTCAAAGACAGTTACTCAAAGAGGGTAAGTCAACTACACTTAACTCAAGACATATCACAGGCCATGCTGTAGACATGGTTCCTTGGCCTGTAGATTGGGAGGACTTAGATAGGTTTGAAACTATGGCTGAAGCCATGAAGGATGCAGCAGAAGAGCTTGACATTTCCATCGTATGGGGTGGTGACTGGAAGAGCTTCTATGATGCCCCTCACTTTGAACTTGATCGTAAAGTCTATCCAGCATGACCAAGGATGAAGATAATTGGCACCTTTCCAGAAGTGTACCTATAACCCTTATCTTTGGTCTTATAGCTCAAGCAGCAGCTATTGTGTGGACTGTATCTATGATGATGTCAGACATTGAACGTAATGGTGAAGAGATCATGCGTCTACAGTCTAGGATGTCTATCGTAGAAGATGCTACACAAAGACAAGCAGTATCTATGGCCCGTATAGATGAAAACATTAAAGCAATCCGACAATCAGTAGAAAAAATGGCTAATGAATAGTAAGGATTGTTATGGTAGACCCATTTACTGCTCTAGCTGCGGTCAAGACTGCTGTCAGTGCAGGTAAAGAGCTTGTCTCAGTTACTAAACAAATAGGTGAGTTCTTTGATGGTGTCGATGAATTAAGGAATACTCACAATAAGAAAAAGAATAGTCTCTTCTCAGGTGATGATGAGAACAGTATGGAGACTTTCGTGAAACTACAGAAGGCTAAGGATGCTGAAGAAGAACTCAGAGCCATTGTGATAGCTACCAGAGGTTACTCCGCTTGGGGTGAGCTACAAGAAATAAGAGCTAGGACACGTAGAGAACGTAAAGAGAGAGAAGCTGCTGCTAAACTCCGTAAGCAAGAGATTGTAGAGAAGGTAGTTGTTATTGGAGGTACAGTAACTGTGTTGTCTATTATAACAGGTATAGCTGTACTTATAATAATGTCATCAAAAGGAATGCTATAATGGGATTAGAAGCTAAAGGTACTTTCCCATTCCAGATGTATCAGATACCTGAGTTTACAGCTACAACTGTGGCTACACAACCTACTCCCCCAGCTAAGGTTAGTGCTGATAAGCCAAGAGTTGTAGAACCAGCTACTCGTAGTGAGGTTACCATAAGGCTAGATAAGTACTGGCAAGAGAAGGCTGAAGAACTCTTAAACAGACAGAGAAGTATGGCTGAGTTAGCCTACAGTCCCAATGGTAGAATTGTAGCACCTATAGATGTAGGCAAGATACTAGACGTAGAGGTATAATATGACTGTGACTATGGAAAGATTCCTAGAGTGGAAGATCCTACCCAGACTTATGATGGTAGTGATGACCCTTATGTACATACGTGTAATAGAGTGGGGAATTAGCTTGGATGACTTAAGTACTCAACAGAGTGCCATGATTAGTGTTGTTAGTGGTGCTATGACTGGTACGATAGCTGTATGGCTTAATTCGGAGAAGAAATAATGTTAGGACAAATACTAGGTAGTGTAGTTGGTTTAGCTACAAGTGTAATCGACAGTAAGACACAGATCAAACTAACTGAGGCTGAGATTAAGAAGAAACAGCTTACAGGTGAGATAGACTGGGATCTAGCTGCTATACAGGCTACACAGAATAGCTGGAAAGATGAGTGGATAACCCTACTCTTCAGTATTCCCCTGATACTGGCGTTTTGTGGAGATTGGGGCAATGCTATAGTCCAGGCTGGTTTTGCAGCACTTGAGACTATGCCAACATGGTATCAGTATTCCCTTGGAGGGATCGTATCAGCATCCATAGGAATTAGATCAGTATCTAAATTCTTCGGTAAATAAGTGAGGTAATTTGTATAAAACAATAGCTAGAGCGTCTCCCAGTAAGTACACCTTTAAACGTCACCTAAGACGACGACAGAAGAAGTTTAAGAAGACTAAGTCAGTCTTAGACCTACCCCCCAGAGGTTTCTTCTCTTGCTTCTGTTGGGACCGCTCTTGCCCTAACCATAAATAAAAACTGCAGACAAACTAAAGGCCCCTTGGATTTCTCCTTGGGGCCTTCTTTTATGAGGATCTACCCCATTGATGACAGAGGTAATCTTTTATTACCCACCTATTCTCTTCTAAGGTCTGTATACCTAAAGATAGAGAGTTTAGACAGGCTTCCTCTGAAGTATATAGAACAGAGGGTGATACACTCTTACAAGTTGTGGTGTCTAAATGGCACGTCAGTATTATCGCTGTCCACATCTGGATTCTCCAATATATCTATAAGCCTTTCGAGATACCAGATACACTTCCTAAGATCTTCTACAGGCTTCTTCTTATAAGGCCATCTCCAAAGATACTTAAAAGCAGATTGCCAACAATAGGCAGCATGAGTATTTACAGCTGCCCCCTCAGTCATAGCCTCCATAGCGTCTATACATTCTATGGTACTATTGTAGTGAGGCGGACTGTTAACGTAGTCCACCTCTTGAGACTTACTCAACTTTGATAAATCCCATTTAGCCATTAGAACGGTGGCTCCCCATACTCGTCAAGCTCTACTCCTTTGTAAGACATATCGACTTCATAGATCTCATCTTCTACAGGTGTATCTGTGAAGTCTTTCTGTATTATACCCATGTCACTTAAGTGTAGTGATAGTTGAAGTGGTAACTGGTTTTCCATCGTAGTCTCCTAAGTTAAATCTACTATTTCACAAACATCACCGCTACAAGCCATTGTTTGCATACCTGCGGTGTTGTCCTCTTGTTCATACTCCGATAACTCAGACCAGTCAATAGCCTTTGGCATCTTTTGTGAAAGATCAAAGTATTCTTCCATTGTGCAGTCCTGATAAGGAGCTTGCTGATAAGTATGATCTGTATGAGGTAAGAAGGAAACACCTGACATCTCATCAAAGTGCTTATACACAAATGCACCTACTTCCATCCACTCCTCGTCCTTTACAGAGATCGTCACTGAGGGTTTATGTTCACACCATGACCTCTGATAGATCAACCATGTCTCTAGCTGCTCTAGGGCGCTCATATCGTTCCTAGTAACAGAAAAAGGTGGTGACTTAATTGGAAAGCTAAATACTGTAGTGGTGTCTCCTTTCATTACACAAGGTTCATTAGGTATCCCTTTGTCTTTCATAAACTGTGTCAAGGGATCTTTATTGTCACCACGCACAGTGCGGATATAATAGGGACTGTGGCGAGCATGTATGCCAGAGGCACTATCCACCAGTTGTGATACCGTTCCCGAAGGCTTAACGCATGTAATCGCAGTAGAACGAGGTATACCAAGACGGTCAGCCCATTCAGCATTAGTATCAACAGCCACGGTGCGTAAGTGCTCAAGGGTCTTCTCCAAGCCTTCATTCTTACGGGTCATTAAAGTGTTATCCATTATGCCTGTGAGTGACACACCGAGCAGTCGCTCTTCTTCGGTGTTGGTAGTCCACACCTTTCGCAGATACGGAAATTTGGTGTAGGTTGATTGGATAGTTCCCAGTATAGTTGCCAGACGGACTTTACGCTCAAGATCTTCCACAGTGTCCGTATCACGTACAACACACTCCGTAAGGTTGCAGAACTGATTAGGACGCAAAATGATTTCACTGCACGGATTAGTACCAAACTCATAGTTAGGATCACGTCTGCCATTTTTTGCAGCTTGTACTTTACTTGCTTGACGATTGAATACACCACGTTCCCCTGACTTACTCTCTACTAAGGCTTGCCACTCCCGCATGAAGGTTTCCATATCGGGCTTCTCTGTGTAGCTCACACTGTTGTTAGACAATGCACGATGAGCTGCTGTCTCCCACCACTGCCCTGATTTAGCATGACGCATACGATCATCACTTAAGTTAGACAGGGAGATCATAGCACTACGGCGTACCCCACCTACTACAACTATCTGACCAATGAAGCACATAAGGTCATGGCACTCGATAGAGGACAACTTACGACCTTGAGCATTTTTGAATGTAGATACTGCAAAGTTAAACAGCTCCACTAAAGGTGCAGGACCACTGGCTCTACCGCCAAAGGTCTTAAGTCTAGCACCTGCAGGACGTATACGGGATATATCCCACTTAGGTATCTCACCAGCCCATAGGAGAGCAAGAATTTGACGGAACGCCTTAGCCCAACCTTCTTTGCTGTCCTTTACAACGACAACTGTATCACTATCAAACAGCTCAGGAACCTCTGGTAGTCTTTGTACAAACTGCCGCTCTACTGAGAAGCCTACACCTGTACCACAAAGCAAGATAAACATAGCCTCATCAAACGCTTTAGGATCATCTACAGGCAAGTAGCTGCAGTTATAACCTGCAGTATTATCTCTAGCCAAAGCTGGACCTGCAGTCATCATAGCTCGCATAGAGGGCATAATCTCTAAACCCAACACTGCTTGCTCTAGGTCAGATATATTGTACTCAGGGCCTACTTTTGGACGTACTACATTAGTCATATATCGAGAGACAGTTTCACCCCAGTCTTCCCGACCTTTTCCATCGAAGTATTTTGCATACCGAGACTTAGCAATAAAAGTCTGATAGTCTGTTGGTAAATAATTATTCATCTGTTGTCACCTGATCCTTTTATCTTTCCTGCTTTCTTACGCTTGTCTAACTTCTCTAAGTTTAACAAAGCTATGTCTGACAGAGTATATCCTAAATCATCAGCAGATAAGGCTGCGTACCAAAGTACGTCTCCAATCTCCTTAGCGATCTCAAGCTTATCCATACGACCATCCCTGATCCACTTCTTAACCTTGTCAGCTACCTCTCCAGCCTCACTAGCTAAACCTAGTGCAGGGTAAACTAACTTGAAGCTTTTATCATAGATGGCAAAGCTTTTAGCTTTCTGTTGGTACAAGTCCATATCTGTACCTGTAAGATCGGTAGCTACAGCATCAATATCATCCTGAGTTATCATCGTCATACATCTCCAATTCTACAAAACCTAATTCATCTAAAACCATTAGAACACTTGGCATATCCGTCTGGCTATCCTCTAGTATCCTTTCAATACCGTAAGTCTCTAGCAAGTCTAAGACTTCGTCATAAGATCTATCTTTATCACTCATCTGCATACTCTCTTCTAAGAGCAGACAAAGAGATCCACTGAAGATCGTAGTTACCGTTGTCTACATATCTCTTGACCACCGCACCAGATCTCCACTCTCTGTTAGCTTGACCTGCCCAGCTCTCCTCTTTACCTTTGAAGCAGCCCGCCACAAGGCCGTTGATCGGATAAGGACTAGCGTCAGCTTTATGGTAATAAGAGAATTTATGACTATGACCGACAGTAGCAGAACAGGCCAGTTTTTCAGTAAGAGAATAGCCATGATGCTTAGTTGACATAGCAGAACCATAGTTACCAGAAGAAACATAATGACCGTAGAGTATACCATCATAGTGAGCGAGGGCGGGGGCTGAGTTAGAATATTCATGGTAGTCATTGAACCAGTGGTCTGTCTGCAAATGTTTGAAGGAGACGCCGTATTTATCTCCTTCGAGCCGTGGGTCAGCTTGTATAGCTCTCTTAATCCTATTCTCATGGTTACCTTCAAACCCTATCCAGCTTGACCTCTTGTACTTCCTTTGGTTAGGCATATGGCGCAACTTCTCCATAGCATCGTTGTAGCACTCAATGTCTTTCTCGTAGTTCTGAGAGACAACAGCTTGAGGACTACGAGTGTCAAAGCTATTAAGAGATTTCATATCAGCACCATCCCCAAGGTCTACAACATAAGTCGGGTTTATATCATAGATGAGGTTGCCTAACCAAAGAAACCTTTCATTACTTACAGAAGGGTCTGCGTGAGCACAGGAGAAAACTACTACAGTCTTGTGTCGGGAATAGATGTAGGACATTTAAATCTCCAGTGTCTCTATAGAAGTCTTGAAGTGCTTCTGTACTACGTGGAGAGCTTCTTCTTCTGGGTGGCAGATATAACCCCTGACATACTCTCCATTGTCATCATAGTTTCCCTCAAGACCAAAGTAGTCTCCAAAGTCTAACACTTCACCTTCTGCCCAATAGATTTTCATTTTCGACATTTTAGTAACTCCATAAAGTAGTCTGCCTTACATAGTGCCAACCATTCTTGTCGGTCACCCCTAAGAAAAACTACAGGTTCATATTTACCATCTTGTACAGCTTGACTTAAGTACTGATACATAGTTTTAAAGTCCCTACGTCTCTTTACTTCGATGGACAACGGAAGAACTTCTCTGGCCCTTGGGGAAAGAACAATGTCCTCTCCGTTTACCCCCATGATCTGTGACTTAACATCATCAGGGTGAAGCTCAGGGAAAGCCTTTAGCAACCTGTCCCTGACTTCTTGTTGACCTACGCGGCCTTTTGCTTTCGCTGATCTAGCGGTTGCCATAGCTCTCCCTCTTCTCTCCGTAGCCAAAGAAGCCTAGCATTCTCAATGACCCTATCTCGATCACCGTCATAAGCTTTTAAAACGGCATCCCAAAGGTCTTCTTCTTTAACCAAACCCTCAAGTATTTTCTCAGCTTTCTTAGGACCAACTCTGTATAGCCCTTTGATATTATCAGCTGCATCACCTGTAAGGATCTGGGTATAGAAGAACTTAAGACCGCTTTCTTCGTCTACGTTTTTCCAGACGTTAGTGTTAAAGTTAAAATGAAAGGCAGGTATCTGTAGCATGTCCTTATCAGCTGAAGCTACAACAGATCTGTTGCCAAACTTGGTAGCTTCTATGGCAATCAAGTCATCAGCTTCTTGACCACAAGAAATCTCGGCATCCCAAGCTTCCACTAAGTGGTCTCGTATAGCTGATAACCAAACTGGCTTCTCTGCATCCTTCCTATTTCCCTTGTACACTGCAGTCTTAGCTATCTCCTCACGGAAGTTACCTTTACCTGTTAAGTAAACCTTATACTCCCCTGAGTTTGTGTAGAAGGAAGTCTCAGAAAGTATGTAGGACATAAAAGTATCGACCTCCATAAGAGCAATCTTAAGAGGTTTGTCTTTATTTGCAAAAGCCATCCTGTAGGCTACGATGTCTCCGTCTATAATTACTTTACTCATCTTTTTCACTTAACCTAACCTTGAGTACATCTGGTGGATACCCAAAAAAGAAGTCATCGAAACCCCAAGAGTTAGCAGCTTTGATACAGATGTACTCAAAGTCTTCTGTCGTATACACATTATTTTGCGTATAAGTCATGCTGCGTACTTGGTCGAACTCGTCAGTCTCAGTGACAGTTATCTCTACCTTACAACCCATACTATTCTCCGTAAGGAGAAGCCCCCGAAGGGGCTTCAGTTAAAAACCAGATGCCATATCTGCGTCTGGAACATAAGAAACTAAGTCAAGTACACCTAGCTTCTCTAGGCGATGACCTGCCATGTTACCTTCACCATACATAACCAACTTAACACGCACTTTAGAACCATTACCAATGAGACCATCCATCTCAAAGTCCCAACGATCATTGACAGTATCTCCGTCCATCTTAACTACAACAGGTGGTCCACCGAACTCCTCTACAGACCGATTAACGTGGTTACGGTAGATCTTAAAGTATTTACCAATACCGAAACCTTCACCGTCATAAGGGTCTTTAAGAGCAATCTTCTTACCACGGGCTTTAGCTTCAGACATGATCTTGTCTAAGTTCTCCTGATCTTCTGGATAGAACTCAGCGTTATACTGTCCATCAGGTACAAACTTTGTGTCCATTTCTGATGTACGAAGTCTAGCCCACTTGATGTAGCCATCCATTACGATTGTCATTGCTTTACGTTTAGCCATTTTCTCATCCTCTGTTTGAGATAGATTTAGTATATAGTATCCAGGATAGTAGTGTCAACCCCAGTCTAGTGTATTTCTGCATAATTATTTCCAAAGCTATAATCTATGCCAAGTGGTACATTGAGTTTAACTAAGTTGTTTACACTCTCAATGCTGTCCTTCATTATCTTTGCTACATTCTCTTCTTCTCCTTTGTTACACAGAACAATAACTTCGTCGTGGAACTGTCCTATGATGTTTAAACCAGATTGCCTACACTTACCAACCCAAAGGTCAAAGCAGTAAACACCAGTGCTTTGATTGAGCGTACTAAACTTATCCTTCTCGTACCGTAACGAGTGGTACATACCGCTGATAGGGTTCTGTAGCCAAGAGCTACCGTTTACCTCACGAACCTTAACACTGTTGGCTACAGCACCTATAGACCAGTTTCTTTCCCAGAAGGCAGAAAGCATAAAGTCAGCCTCTGAGTAAGTACCTGCCATCTGTACAGCCAAACTCTTTGGACCTACACCGTAAGTGGCTGCATAATTAACAACCTTAAATTTCTTACGCAGGGACTTAAGATCAAGATCCCCTTTGTTGTAGGCATCTATGTCAGCCTGAGAGATTTTACCTGAGTGTTTAGCTAGGTCCAAGTGGGGATCAAAGCCCTCTACTGACATCTCGTCAACATAGTCTGGGTCATGATCGTACATGTAGTGTCGCTTAGTTGTATCTTCCAGTGATACCATATCAGCGCCACACAAAACATGGCCTTCGGGTGCAATAAGACATCCACGGATCTCTTTACCCCAAGGCTTTTCCACTGAGGGTAGATTTACCAAAGGACGAGCATGACGGAACCGCATGGTATTAGTGAAACCTGCGATACTAGCTTTGACATAGCCATCCTCTACAGAGTTTACAAAAGCTTTGAAGATAGCCAGACGATGGTTGATTATCGTAAGACCTTCCAACAGCTCTACAGATTTATCCCTCTCTATCAAGTCTTTGACAGATTGACACAGCTCATTGTTAACACGTATCTGAGGTACACCCTGAGACTCCATCTTACCACTGTCTTGCTTTAACTTACGTGAGCCTAATATGTTTTGTGCCTCTTTGTTAAAGTTAGAGTGGCCTTCCTTACCCTTGTAGTTGTCAATATAAACAGCAGGTTCCCAACCCAAGCTAAACAACCAGTCCTTCACCTGTGTAATAGAATTAGGATTAGCGTCTACTTCTCTCAGGACTACCTTAACAGTCTCCGTAGTGTGAGGCAGCTTCATATCGTCCATGAGAGCCACCCAGTCACTAGCGAGCTTGGTCAATCCACCAGCAGAGTTAAACCACTTGGCAGGTCTCTTACGAGTGCTGTAGACCTTTTGATTAGGCATAGCTTTTGTAAGCTGATCGACTTTATCCGCCTTCATAGCTTCTAGTTGAGCCAAGTGGGTCTCAGCTTTGTCTACGTCCAATTTCCACTGTAACCTTTCTTGATCTGCAGCACAGTCCAGCTTGAAACCTAAGTAGTTAATGCACTTTTTAAGATCTTCCTCTTCTTTATAGAGCTTCTTCATCTTATACATAAGCTCGTTATACAGTCGAACGTTGATCTTAACGTCTTCTTCGCACCTGTGTATATACTCCTCTACACTGAGACTGGCCCAGTCGTCTATCTGAGGCTTAGGTACACCGTACTCTACTCCATAGCCCTCAAGACCGTGACGAGGGCGGTCATAGTTAACATACCAAGACAAAGCGAGGGTATCTATTACCTGTTGATCTCTTCTAGGCTTAAACCCAATGAGTCTTTCAAGTACAGGCAAGTCATAACGTATGATGTTGTGACCTATAATCTTACCAGCTGCACATAAAGCTGCCTTCATCTCTGCATAGTCTGTGGTAGACACTACAAGATCTCCCTCAGTAAAACTAAGGCAGTGTATCTTTGTAGCATCAAAGCCATCTGTTTCAATATCGAATATCATCTCAACCCCACTGTTCTGCCATAGCATCTGCTATGCCTTGATAAGTCATACTACGCTTCTTCCAACGATCTTTAGAAGGAGAAAGATAGTGTATCCTGTTACGCTCTGCTTTAGTAAGCTTTAGCATATCTTCTTTTACATTATCCGTTTCCTGTAACAAAGGCAACCCTCTTAGCCACAGACAGGTAGCTTTCTGCTCCTTATGACCAAACATCCAAGGTTGGATAGTCTGACTTTGGTGCCTAAACCCAATCAACTCTTTTGCATACTTATGCATGATAGGGTTCTCTACACATATTCTAGGGATTTCTAAATCAAGGAACAAGCTAAAGAACTTTGCACCTTCTCTCAGTTTGTCCCACCTAGATGGATCTCTGTGCAACCAAGACACACCCGCATTGGTCAAGTAAGTACAAGGTGGGTGAGCTATAACCATATCCCAAGAAGTGTCGTAAAGAACATCTCTTACGTCTCCTTTGTAATGATATGGACTATTGTCATCTGAATCCAATAGGTCACAAGATACAGCGTTATGACCTTTAGCTCTGAAAGCCTCTCTGACAGTGCCAGAGAACTCACAGGCTACGAGAATGTTTTGCTTAACGTACATTTATTTCTATCCCTTATTCTATACCAACGCTCCATAGTTCTATTTATACTCTTAGGCGTTAGTGATGTAGCATGTAGGAGTATACCCCCTGTTACTCTTCCGTACAACCCCTCAATTTCAAACAAAGCATTGTCTATGTAATCACCTTCACAACCTTGGCTGATAGAAGGGGTGTTTGGCAATGGTCCTCTCAGACCTAACTCTATTTGATTTACCTCGAAGTCAAAGATAGCTTCGCCTAAAGCGTGTTCATGTATTTCATGTGTCGACATATTGAACCACCCTTGCAACTACATAAGATTTAGCACGTTTTACAGCTTCTTCTTGGGTATCGTAAAGCTTTGGTTTACTGTTGGGATGAAGAATATCATCAGCAACCTCATTGACCCACTCTGTACCACCAAAGCAAACTTGCACTGCATATTTAACCACTGACATTTGGTTTCCTCTTAGGTTTAATAGATCCTGATAGTGTATCAGTCTTTAAGCATTGACCTATGGCATTCTTGTCTAAAGCATATACAGGTTCGTAGTAGACTGGTAGAGCGTCTCCACAGGCCCTAGCACTGGGGAAGATCACTTTAGACTGTAAGTGATCCCCATTCAGTGTGTAGCTCAACACAAGGACAGTATAGAACAGCATTATAGATACTCCACTACTACACCAGTGTTCCACCTCTTGGCTTCCTTCTCAGCTTCCTCACGATCAGTAAAGACCCATACCTTAGTATCGTAAGTCCAAGGGTTCTCCTTTCTGACGAAGGTGTATTCACCTTTCTCAATCTCTATTTGAACTGCGTATCTACCCATCTTCTTTCTCCTTATCTAAACCAGCTTTAACTAAAGCTATAAACCCTGCATTAAAGATAGCCATAAAGGTCTCAGGGTCACACTCTACTTGTAATGTAGCGCTGCCATCCTCATGCTCTTCTATCTCTGTTATTTTTACCTCACTCATTGCTTGCTCCTATACATGGTAATAAGATAGTTTGCTTACAGTAACGTGGGAACTCGTCATACGTCATAGCAATCAAGAGAGGCAGACCTGCTATTATAAGTGCGACTATGGCAGATGCCTTGATTGCTCCGTTTATGTTACCTCTCATGAGTGTGTCTCCTCTAATGTAAACGAGTGTGAGTCAAACAGTAAAGTACCTGCCATACCTTCTTCAGAACAAGGGCGGTTCTTCTCTACCCGTAGCTGAGTAGTATTACGCTCATGGTCATCCTCTGACAATTTGTCACGATATAGATCAATAATCACAGAAGCTCTCTGACCGATCATCTTACAGTACTTAGGGTCACCATTCTCGTTTGTATGTGCAATGGTCACAATACCTACGTTAAGCTCTGCAGCAAGCTTAGAGAGCCTCACAGATAGATCTGCGAGCTGTTGCTCCTTGCTCTCCTCAGAAGACCCTACGACTACATCTTGGATAGGCTCAAAGAAGATATACTTACACTCACAACCTTGGCTCAAATAACGGATCTGCTCGATGAAGTCATCAGTATCGCTACCGTCAGGCATGTAGAACTGATAGATCAGCTCGTCCTTGGTCAGATCTCTGATGGCGTCTTCTACTAAGTCGTGAACACCAAGAGCATCAATGATATCCCTACGTGTCAAGTTCTGGTTCAAGTGGTAAGACACAAGACCCAACAGAGAGCGTAGTTTAGTTTCCTCAAGATGCCAAGAAGCAAAGGGAACCTTACGCTTAATCATGTTGTACTCAAGATAACGCATAACTTCGGTTTTACCAATACCAGTAGGAGCCTTGATCACAGTGAAGTGACCCTGCATCAAACCCATGATCTTATCATCAAGAGCTTCGATACCTGTAGGTACATAGTTATATTCAGGGCTTTCCTTGAATAGCTTAACGAACTGGTCTGCAGTATTTAGGATATTCTCAGGGGTATACTTATTAGCATTCCACCAAGCGTTACTGAACTCCTTACGTGCATTGTTCATAAGGAAATCATTAGCGTCTTTGTAGACGTCATGGATAACCCTATAGGTTTTATTCGGGAACATGTTGAAGATCTTAGCAGCCACTGCATTACCAGCTGCATCATTATCAACGCTAAGGACGATCTTCTCAAAGCTATCAAGCCAAGGTGTACACTTCTCCCAGAGCCTCTTAGAAGGCGTAGCAGAGGGCAAAGACACCACAGGGGTGATGGACTTACCACCCATGATCTCCTGCACTGAGAGAGCGTCTATTTCGCCCTCAGTGATGGTTACCATACGTGCGCAACCTGCAGGGAATATATTCATACCGAATAGCTCATCCTGACTAAGGTTCTTAGCCGAGAAGGTCTTAGGTAGTACCCTTATCTTCTTTCCACCGGAGGGGTAGACATATTCTTGCTTTACCACGTCTCCTGCGGCATTCTTGTAGCTGCGTACATCATACATTTCCATTACACTACTAGAGATACCTCTAGCTGCAACATACTCATAATCTTTAATCTCTGGGATATCTACATCAAAAGCCACTTCTTCATCACTCCTATTGCTTTTACGTTTCACCACTTTATCTATTGCGAAAGACCAGTCATCGCAAGACTTACAATGACCTATACCTTCATCTGTATTGTAGCTGTAGGCATCAGAGCTGCCACAACCCTCTGTGTTAGGACAAGGTAATCTACCTATCTCTGGCATAACTTTTTTCCTCTTTTTAGTCATATCACTCTTCTCAGCTGCGAGAAGTAAAACTATAATACACTATAGTGTTACGAAAGACAATAATAACTTATAGTATTTATAAATAAAGTAACACTTAAGTTAGGGATTTCTATCGCAGCCCTATTTCTATCGGGGGCCTTTTGTAAACAATTTCCACTGTAGCCCCATTTCCCACGTAGCCCTATTTCCACCCCAGGGGGCTTTCTATCGTAGGGGGTTAGCCTATGTCTAGCCCTGGAACTTACCCTGGCCCCTGGCTTAGACCCTGGCCTAGAACCTGGATTGGGGCAAAAGAAAAACCCTAGCCTATCTCTAAGCTAGGGTCTAGTTTAGTTTATAGTGTTAGACTGTTTGTGTAATTCTAAGCTAATAATATCTTTTGCTTCTTCGATATTGTCTATGCATTCACATAAGATAGTAAGAGCTGCATCAGTCCTATCTACGCTCATAAGCATGGCTGACATCTTTAACCTATCGTTTAGGTTATTAAAGGTTTCTAAGAGGTGGTCTAAGTTTTTCATAACTGTTCCTTTGTTAGAGTTAGAGGGGGCCGAAGCCCCCTGCTGTTAGGCTAGGCGACTGGTAACAGTTACATTAGCACCGTACTCATAGAGTTCGTCTACGAGATCATAGGGGTTCCCGTAGAAGTCCTTGAGCAATAGAGCCACCGCTTGGGGATGGCTACAGACAAGCTCTAGAAAGTCGTCCGCTTCAGTATCTTCTGCCACCACTTTAGACGGTATGTAGTAGCCATCGTCGTCCCAGTAGTCGAAGGAGCTTCTATAGCTTCCGTGTTGGGGATACCCCCAGTGACGGTCGTAGTAGTAATCTACAACTGTCGGGTCGCGCTCGAAGACTAGCTTTGACCAGTCTGCTTCTATAAGCGCATCTCTGAGGGCTGAAGCGAAGAACAAGTCTTGCGTCTCTGACTTAGTATGCTGCGAATTGTAACCCACAGATACGTTCGTACACTCTGAGATTAGCTGCGAGTATTCGTTGGAGTCGGTATAGGAACCCGTAGGGTCGGGCCGCATACCTAAGCCAAGGATACTGTCTAGAGATACTGCAAAGGCATCAGAGCATGTCCTAAGCCCTGACTGGTGGGTGATGATATCCTCTTTGCCCTTCCTGTCGAACGATATCACAGCCTTGAGGCTATCCATCCATGGTGGATTATCACTAACAAGCTTGCTAGAGCCGATACATCCGCTTTCTTCTTCGGCATGGACTACATAAACGCCCTCGATACCTGCGTCGATCATCTCTAATATCAACCATATGCCAGTGGCACAATCTGCGCCCAGACAGTTAGAGTCGCTGTCATTAGCTAGGCTAACGATATCGTTCTTGATCTGGATTTTTTGCATACCTCCAGAGTTATGTACGCTATCGTAGTGAGCTGCAAAGCAGAGCTTAGGGTTGTTACCTATGACAAGCTCATAGTTACCATGCTTGTCTGGATGCCCGAAGGTCGGGTGTAGAAAACGGCTACAGAAATCCTTTATGGAATCTGTGCCATGCTTGCGCTTAAACTTAAGCATTGATGTTAAACTATGCACTTTCTTTAGTCTCCTGTTCTCGGGGTTCTAATACCCAATGGTCGTTCATTGCGTCATAGACATACTTAGTAGTAAAATCATTCATGTTATACCAAGAGATACCATAAGCAGACGCTCTGCCACCACAACTTAGATCATTACTCTGATCGTTATGATAGATTTCTTCTACGATATCACACATGAAGTAGTCGTTGTCATATTCATCTTGGCTGATAACTATGCCATCACCTGTGGTATAGACATGGTCTTCATCCCAGCTTTCACCTGACTCGGTTTCTACAGCGTGATGAATAGCACAATGCTCGCACCATGACTGAGTGTTGTTACCCCAGCGATTAACTGTGTGTATTTCCCGCTCTTCGTCCCTAGACATATCTTCTTCGCAATAGTCGCAGCAGAAGAATAGCTCGTGGTAACAAGTTTCACAATAGCTATCACCATCGCGGGTGTAGACATAGTTTTCGTCTACTTCGTCCTCACACTCTAAACAACGGTGACGACTACCAGTCGCAAGTAAGCCATTGTATTGGCTGGCGTCTATGTCTCCATCACTAGAAATTTCTAGCTTGGTAACAGAGCTGCCACCGGCATACTTTTCCACTAACCATCTAGGTTCGTAGTCAAGATAGGGAGCAATGTAGCCACCTCGATATGGTATAGCTTTAAGCTGACACCCTATCCAATCTCTATTGTTTCCAAGCTCTATTTCAGCGAAAGAAATAAACTCACTAAGTTTCTTGTAAGCTGTTTCTGAGACTGCATAGATAGGCCCAGCTTTAGGCTTTATCTCTACCCCTGCCCTAGATTTGGCTACAACAACACGACCACCGATACGACCTCCGGCATCTTCTAACCAGATAACCTCGAAGTCACCAGAGGCATAAGCCTCAGCTGGGTGATTAGGCATATGGTCGAAGGAATACCGCATACAGCTATTGACCATATGTTTCTTATGCCAACTCGTATCCAAATTCTCAGGGGCTACCTGTGTATGTGAATAGGCTCTGGCAAAGTCCTTAGCGCTAGTGCCAGTGTGCACAGTGTACTCTCTAGGCATTAGCTTAGATTTTACCGTGTCCACTAAGCTATCAATCTCATGATCGAGTAGCTCTGGGAACATCTTTCTAAGGGCACGACCTATACGAACACCTCTGCGTCCGCTGCGACCTTTATCCCTAGCTGCCAAGTCAGGGTAGATAAACATAGCTGCAGGCTCATCCCTGTCTATGTTAGGCCAATAGACATCTAAGACCTTACTGACGTTAGCTGTCTGTTCGTAGTAATAGCTAGTATCAAGACTATCGCAGTCGTCTACTTCTTGCTTTATCTTTCTAGCTAGGTATTCGTATAAGAAAGTCTTACACCTTTGCGAAAGCCCATTGGAGTCATAGAAAGTTTCTATCTCCAGACCTTCGAGAGCTTTACCGTAATCTCTCATAGTTACCTCCTAAGTAACGGTTACAGTTTGCAGCATAAGCTGCGGCTAAGTTACAGGCTAGGGCACGAATCACTAGGCGCACCTATCCCGTACTAAGAGAGTACCATTTAAAATAGTCTAAGTCAAACCCATAGTTTTTTTCTATAGAGATGCTCTAGTTTGTGATCACAAATGATTAGCTGCAATAAAAGTCTAGTGTTTTCTTATGGTTAGGGTGGGTGGGATTGGCTTAGGTTTGTCTTAGGTTTCCCATCGGGGGTTCTTTTGTGATCACATAAGTGTAGCCCTGGCCAGGTCCGAGGCTAAAACTTTAGGTCATTTCCCATCCTGGGGGTTACCCTGGATCTAGCCCTGGAGCCTGGCTAAGTCCTTGATTTATTTATTATCCAGGGTCCTGGCTTAGGTCTAACCCTGGAGCCTGGGCTAGTTCCTACCCTGGGGCCTGGCCTGGAGCTAACCCTGGGGCCTGGCTTATTTTCTACCCAGGGTCTAGCCCTGGAGCCAGGCCTGGAGCCAGGCTTAATTCCTACCCTGGGCCTTAGCTAGTTTCCTACCCTGGGGCCTGGCTTATTTCCCATCGTGGGGCCTAGCTTAGGTCTAGGCTTAAATCCTGGATTTTTTCTATGATATGGTCTATGATATGGTCTATGCTATGGTCTATGCTATGGTCTATGCTATGGTCTATGCTATGGTCTATGCTATGGTCTATGCTATGGTCTATGCTATGGTCTATGCTATGGTCTATGCTATGG
>Ga0255752_10003140_pt1 | contig 17523 bp, 20 predicted proteins | sample 011ome_25_FD_179952 | JGI IMG/M metagenome (GOLD analysis project Ga0255752, IMG submission 179952) | Coastal salt marsh microbial communities from the Groves Creek Marsh, Skidaway Island, Georgia - 011512CT metaG (version 2) | ecosystem: Environmental > Aquatic > Marine > Intertidal zone >... | reverse complement strand
CCTTGAACATCTGTATTACTGTCTTCTCTGTGCCTTTCATGGCCTTGGTCATCTCTGCATCATCACCCTTCTGCCATGCCTTGATCACGTGTGTTGAAAGATTAAGGTGTGTGGCTTCGTCCCTAGCAATCAATGAGAGGATCTTTGCTGAACCTTCCATTAGTTTCAGTTCACCAAATGCGAATGTGCAGGCGAATGATATGTAGAATCTCAATCCTTCTAATAGGTTAACTGTGTTCATTGCCAGGTACAGTTGTCTCTTCAGTTCAAGCATGTCAACTTTCTTGCCTACCGCATGATCTAGTGCCATCTTGCCAAACTTGTCATACTCATGTGTCACACTCTTTGCCCTCTTCAGGATCTCCTTGTCTTCCAGGATAGTGTCAAACACTTCCGCTGGATCTGAGTACACGTTCTTCATGATGTGTGTGTAACTTCTTGAGTGTATGGTCTCAAAGAAGTCCCAAGTAACTATGCAACCTTCCAGTTCTGGATTTGAAACGTATGGCAGGAACATTAGGCTTGGCCCCCTACCCTGTACTGAATCCAACAGTGTTTGGTATTTCAGGTTACTTGTGAATATGTGTTTCTGTTCAGGTCTGAAGTTCATGAAGTCAGCCCTGTCCTTCTGTAGTGAGACCTCTTCGGGTCTCCAGAAGTAACCCAACATGGTCTGGTTCAACTTGTCGAACTGTGGATATCTGAAGTTGTCGTATCTCTGTACGCCACCGTCCTCGCCAAAGAACATAGGTTGTTTAGTGAAGTCAACTTTCCCCTGGTTAAAAACTGTTTTTGTCATAATAATTCTTCGATGTTAGATTGTACAGGCTTCGCACTCACCGTCGTCGTCTGCGGCAGTACTTATCTGATCAACAGGATTTTCGGGTTCGAGGATCACGTCCTCTCCGTCGTCTTCTAGTTGTGCGGCGATACCCGCTGGTTGCACGTCTTCTTCCTCCCCTTTGAAATCATATGTGTTCTGATAGTAACTTGTTTTCCAGCCATACTTGTATGCCGTCAACATGTCCTGTGCCATCGCTGACAGAGGCACTTCGTTGTTCTCGTGGTGTAATGGATTGTAACTCCAGTTACCTGATATGGCCTGGTCAAAATACTTCTGCATCATTGCAACAACATTGATGTAACCTGTGTTGTCAGGCATGTCCCATAGCAGTGTGTAATCATTTTTAAGTTTAGGGAACCCTGGTGCTATCTGCTTCAGAGGACCTTTCTTGCTTTTCTTGATCGCCATCAATGCCCTCGGTGGTTCAATACCGTTTGTCTCATTTGAAACCACAGAACTGCTCTCACTTGGCATCTGTGCTGAAAGTGTGCTGTGTCTCAATCCATACTTGGCGATGTCTTTCCTTAGACTCTCCCATGCCATTCTCTGTTTGTGTGGCACGATCTCATCAACTTCTTTCTTGTAGTGATCTATTGGTAGCAGGCCGTCTGCGTATTTGGTTCTCTCAAACCCTTCACACTTGCCCTTCTCCATTGCTATGTTGCAACTAGCTCTCAATAAATGATATTGGAACGCCTCAGATAATCTGTCAACTAGATCCCACGCCTTTGGATCTGAATACTTGACGCCATGCTTGGCCAGGTAGTGTGCAAGTCCAATGTAACCTATTCCTAGACTTCTTCTTTTCTTTGTTGATACTTCCGCCGCTCTCACTGGGTAGTCTTGGTAGTCTATGATCTGTTCTAATGCCCTAACCGATAGGTCACAGATGTTTTCTAATTCACTGAGATCATTCAAAGCACCAACGTTTACCGCTGAAAGGATGCACAGTGCGATCTCTCCCTGCTCGTCGTGTATGTCCTGTATGGGTGTTGTGGGTAACGTGATCTCCTGACACAGGTTACTCATTGAAACTTTGTCTTTGAATGAACTGTGTGAGTTGCAGTGGTCGAGGTTCATTATGTATATCCTACCTGTCTCTGCTCTCTCTTTCAAAAGATCAAAGAACAAGTCCTGTGCTGGTACTGTCTTCTTTGGAATAGTTTTGTCTGCCTCATACTTCAGGTACAAGTCGTCAAAATCTTCTGTACCGAACGCTTCATACAACCCTGGAGCCTGGTGTGGAGAGATAAGCGTGATGTCTTCCTCGTTCATGAATCTCTCATAGAACAATTTAGATATCTGTATGGAGTAGTCCATCCTTCTAACCCTGTTGTCCTCTGTGCCTTTGTTGTTCTTTAGTACAAGGATGTCTTCTATCTCTGGATGCCATATCGGGAAGTGTACCGTTGCGTTTCCACCACGCACACCATTCTGTGTACAACATCTCACAGTTGACTCGAATTTCTTTAGGAACGGAATGACTCCTGTGTGTTGGACCTCCCCGCCTCTTATTTTGCTATTGATGCCTCTGATACGTCCTGCGTTGATCCCTATGCCTGCCCTTCTGGCAACGTACAGACCAATGGCCATGTCACTTGAAAAGATACTAGGTAGAGTGTCATCACTGTCAACAAGTACACAACTTGCGAACTGTCTGATAGGTGTCCTCACTCCTGCCATCACTGGCGTAGGAATGTTTATCTTGTGTTGTGAAATCGCATCGTAATATTTTTTCACATAACTCATTCTTGACTTTGTAGGATAGTCTGCAAATAATGTTGCCGCGATCATCATGTACATGTCTTGCGGTGTCTCATACAGTTGTCCTGTGCTCCTGTCCTGCACAAGGTACTTGTCACATATCTGTCTCAGGCCCGCGTATGTGAATTTGAGATCTCTATCTCTCTTGATCCACGTGTTGAATTTCTTTATGTCAGTCTTTGTGTACTTTTCCAGTATGCCTTTGTCATACACACCCGACCTAACATTCCTTAGAATAAGTTTCAGTAACGGAATGTATTCGTACTGGCCGTGTGCTTCCTTCCTCACATCGTATGATAGAAGTCTCGCCGCGGCGTATTGATAGTTGGGTGCCTCAAGGCTTATTAAGTCATTTGCTGAACGCACTAGAACGTTTTGGATGTCCTTGGTAGTCATGCCATCATAGAACTGTATGTTGGCATTCATTTCAATCTGTGACGACGACACTCCAGACAGACCTTCACACGCCTCTTCAACGACGAAATGGATTTTGTTTATGTCAAGGTCCTCCAGCCTGCCATCTCTTTTTTGAACTTTGATCGTACTAGAGTTGGTGTTGGGCATTAAGGTTTTGTATTTTTTGTGTTTGATTTTTGTTTTTGTTGTATCCATATTTATCTAAATCCGTGTGTTTAACTTTTTTTGTCTTTGTCTGCTACCTGTCATACGAATAAAATCACAACGTCGTTTTGTGTTTTTATAATGTACTAATATTACGACAAAAAAAGTTTTCTGTCTATCTGTTTGTGAAGTTTATGCCAAGATTGTGGTCTGGTAATCTATTGTTGCCGCCGTACCTGTGCTGGTAGTAGTGAACTTCAGTGCGACCGTTTCTGATCCTGCGGTTGAATCCTTGTCGTCGAGTGCGGCTGTAAGTTCAACGCCAACGTCTGATCCGCTTTCTGTGTAGGTGTCGTCGTAACTGACACCATTGGTAGAAGCACTCACTACCATTTCACCTGTCCTGTCAAGTGTTCCTCTCACAATCTTGTAAGTAATCTTTAAACCTTTACCTGCAAGTGCTGGGTATTCATTTATCGTAGTGGCCGACGATGTGTTGTCTGCAAGAGTTTGTGATTTTATTGCTTTGGTCTGTATTCCTATACCTTGTAATTCTGGTGCGGCATTTAAGTTTGAACTACCGTCCGATCTACGTAGGTCTGATCTCTCAAAGAAATCTAGGTGAGATGAACATTCATCGTTGTCATACTGTATCACAGGAACTTCACTAAACGTACCTGTGCCTTCGAAGTTGTTTGCCACGGTGCTGGCGTACCAGTTGCCTTGTGATATGATATTTCTTGGTCCAACACCGGCATCAGCACCTGCTGTAGGCTTGACATAGATTGCCTGTTGTCCAATGTCACTCCAACTCGAACTTGTGAAATGTACATCTCTTGGTCCATTTATTGAACCTGCTGTACTACCATCCATCTCAGCACCTAACAATGCTCCGTAGTAGGCAGTTGAGAAATCACAATCATGGAATCTTATGTTAGTTGAATCATTACTAATGTCTACCAACCTAGCAAATTTTGTAAACTGACATTGATTAAACATCACATTGGTAGTAGAGTACACTGATGTTGACTCAGTGACTGTTACACCCTTTGACGTGCTGGCATCTGCACCACCTGATGCGTAAGATCCTTGGAACTTGACATTGTTGAAATATGCTTTTGTTACTCTGTCTAATGATACTCCACCATAAGCAACTGTGTTCCTTAAAGTCATATTTGAAATCTGTATCTGTGTTGGTGTTGTGGCACTGGAGTTACCAATATTGGCACCAACATTGCCCTCATCATCTTGTGTGACCATCACGGCGTTGTTGCCTGAATTCTTTATAATTGTTTTGTCCGGACCTTCACCAACCAAGTGAGCGTATGGTGGTATCTTCAGTGCGGCATTGATCCTGTAAGTTCCTGCCGGGAAGAAAAGCACTCTCCTTGATCTCGTGTCGTCTTTATCTGTGTCCGTGTATATCTCGTCTATTGCGTTCTGTATGGCCGTCACGTCTGCCGTGCTGTCATCACCCGTTGCACCGAAGTCTTTCACCGACACGTACTCGTCGAGTCTCTGTCCCAGTGTTCTCGCCTGTGAAGTTGTCACAGGAGTTGAATCGCCTAGGTAACCTTGGTATGTGTGGTTCAGTGCTGTCGTGAATGCTGAACTGCCTGCTGTAACAATCTCCGTGTTGCCCACCGCTGGGGCACCATCTGATACTGTGCCGTTTCCAATGAACAATCGCTGTTCGTCTATAACCCAACCCAGTTCTCCCGCGGCCAGTTGCGGTAGATCTGTTCGTTTTCCACGTCTGTGCTGTATTCTTGATATCTGTACTATCGGCATATACTGTTATTTATTACAGTATCTTCTTGTAGTATTGTTCCAGTTTGGCGTACCACTGTCCCACCCAGTGATCGTAGTTGTCTATGTCAAATGTCTGATATTCGTTGTTCTGTGTGCATATAAAGATACGTCCTGTCTTGATCTGTGTGTCATACATCTTGTTGTGTGCTTCTGCATAGGCCACTAGTTGTAGGTAATAGTCTTCAACCCACTCTTTCTTCTTCAACCTACGTGCCTGTTTGAAATCCATTATGGCAGGTTCGCCCTTGTACACACCAACTAGGTCAGTGGTGCCTGCATACAGTTCTGGATAGTACAGTGAAACCTCTGATCCCCATACCTCACTGACATTGTTCAGTCCATTGTCTATGATCACATTGGCCATCTTGTGTGCCTTCTGCTGTATGAGATTGGATCCAGGCGTCCTGTCCTCCCCTTTCACGTGCTTCTCCAGGCTACGGTGCATCACGGTTCCTATGTTGGCACTCTCCGTGGTTATCTGTTGGGCCTTCTCCACCCCAATCCTCTTGCGCCAGGCGTGTAGGTGTGTCATGTCCTTGGTTGCACTGAGCACTGTGGTCACACTGGGCACCTGCCTGCCGTCTGGTGTCTCGTAGTGTCGCTTGTGATTCTTGGTCACCCTGGCCAGTTCACCGTAGGGATATTTCTGATTGTAGGTGATGCCCTTATCCACTAGAACATCTCTTGGTATTTTCATCACTATATTTTATATGGTATTTTGTGTAAAGTCAACTACTTACGTCTGTTCATCGCGGACTTGGCCATCTTCTTGACCACATCCGTTGAACCTTGGTCGTCGTAGTCCATCTCAGGATCCTTCTCTGCCTCTTGATCTGTCTTCACGACAATCTTTTCGTTGTCGAAGTCTGCGACAACATTCTTTAGGTCGCCGTCCGCATCATAGATCCTCTTGAACACGTCATAGTTGAATGCTGGGTAACCGGTATTGCTCATGATCTGTTTCACTGCGTCCATGCTGACATCACTCGGCATGTCCTTCTCGTCGGCGTCGCCTTTCATGTTCAACAGGATGTTGATCAATGCTGACTCTAGGTCTGTGTCGCTTTTGTTGAATTCGAAAAATCTCACGGGACTACTTCCCCGCTAGTTTACTGAACAATCTGTTTGAAGCCTCAAACACTTCTTTGGATTCTCTTTGTTCTCTGCCTTCTGGTTCTGTTCCACCCGCTTCGGCATCAGAGGCGCCAAACTCATCTGACTCTAGGTCGTCGGTCCCTAAGTCATCTAAGTCTGCGTCTGTTGTGTCCATGTCCATCGTGTCATCGGCGCCCATAGGGTCTGATGCAACTTCTTCTCCGGTCAATATTCTTACACCGTTGTCTAGCTCTTGTCTAGTTGTCGTTAAAGTGGCTTCCGCCTGTTCAATCGCTGGTTGGATTTTTTGTAGGAATGCGTCTGATTTCTCAGCACCCATCTCGTCTCTGATTCTGTCTGCCAGTTCTAACATGCCCTCTGTCTTCATTGATGCTAGATCTTCCAAGAATGATGTCACCTTGTCCATCATGTCTTTGGCCGCTAATATTAATTCTGATTGTTCTTCTACACCTTCTTTTACATCTTCTTTGCTTGACATAAGTTTAGCCGCTACCACTTTTTCATCCTTGTCAAGGTTTTGTCCTTTAGACAGTTTGTCTTTGATAGGATCAATTATCTTGTCCGCCGCTGATGCTCCAAAGGCACTACCCGCGGCCCTAGCCGCTGTTTTACCTAGTGCCATTGCGGCACCGCCATACTCAGCAAGTTTTCTTTCTGAGATCGCTTGGTTTATGATGTCCAACATCATTTGATTCTTTTGATAGTTGTCATCTTTAAGTTCTTGTCCGAAGTGAGTGTTCTGCGTGATCTCGTGTATCTTTGTTCTCACGTGATTAGCGTAGTCCTGTAGTTCTTCCTCGTTGAACTGTGAAAGATCCATGGTCATGTTGAATCTTGATTCGAATTCTTTCAGCAATGATTCGGTGGTGATCGGTTTTGTAAGGTCTAAGCTCTTCATACTGTGTTTATTTATTATCTATGCTCCGAACGTGTCATTAAAGATCTGCTGTATGTTCGCCTTGCACTCGTCCGCTAGGCGGTTAGCGACGTCCAGTCTGTCCCAGTAAACGTCCTCCATCTGCTCGTCCTTGTTCTTCTGTGCCTCCCTTATCATGCGTTTGGCACTCTGTATGTCGAACAGTTGCGATGCGTGTTTGGCGTCAACGTCCAATATGTTGTAGGGCACGTTCTTGCCGTCCGCCAGGTAGTGTGCCACCAGTATGGCAGTCTGTTTGAGGTTGATGTCTTCATGCAATATCTTGGCCTCCATCATGTCCGCTATCACGTACACGTATCTGGTGCCTGTGTGCTTCTTGGGTACGATGGCTATGTTACCTATCAGGATGCCCTTGCTGAACTGCTTGGGCAGGTGTCGGAAAGGTTGACGTGCCTGTTCTCGTTGTGCCAGATCCGCCAGTTTGGACTTCAGCCCGTAGGCCTCTATCTGTTTTACCAGTTCTGATTTATTTTTTCCTGTCATTAGCAACAAACTTTATCTTCCTATTTAAAGCATATTGCATGTGGGTGTCAAGTTTCTTTCGCACGAAGATAGCCTTGTCCGCCAACCGCTTGGCCCTATCCGCGTCCTCCGGAGACAGTTGGTCGCTCCTGAAAGATTCTGTGGCGTGTGCCCGTATGAATTCGACGTCCGTGTCTGTGACGTAGACCTTGGCCCGCGGTGCTATCTGTATGAACATGTATTGGTAATTTTTAGCCTGGCATCTTCATCAGGATCACCACCACTGTAGATAGTAAACCTGCGACCACTGTGCCCGCCGTTGCTATGATTGTTTTTGTCTGTGACTTGTGACCTTGCGTCATCTCTTCGTTCATCTTGCCTAGACGAACTTCGATCGCACTCAGTCTGTCGTGTAACCCTTTGTATCTCTCTGAGCAAAGGTCCACGTGTGCTTCAAGGTTCTGTTTCTCTAATTCTGTTGTACTCATCAATATTATGTATTCTCTTAATTCCTGTTTGATCTCTCTGATCTCCGCTGTTATAGCCTGGAACTGTGCCTGTCGCATTGCCTAGATGAGCCTCTGTGTGTTTTTGTTTGTGCCTAAATGTACTGTTATTTATCAGTGGGACCGGCGTATGAAAAGTACGTGTTTATGATCCCGCCTGCCAGTGCACCGATTATCTTCTGCCTGTCAGTGCCCTGCATTTCCTTGGTGACGAAGGTGTGTATGGGTAGGTGTGCTGTGTTGGTGCAGTCTGCGACAATGGGTATGAGGCTGAAGTCCTCCACCAGGTTCTCGGTGGGGTCTGTGAAGTCTCCGTACACTCCCGACTGTTCAGTGAAGAACTGGAAGTGCCACGTGGAGTGTGCACCTTCGTAGTAGGATCCGAAAGCATGGTTGCCCAGGTTGGGCAGTTCTACTTTCTGTGGTGGCTGTTCCCACGTGATGTTACCCCTCATCTGTAGCAGTTGCAACATGGTGGAGAAGTTTGAATTTTGATTCCTTGCTATGGCGAGCGTGTGTTTGTCGTGTACCTTGATCCCTGACTCTGTGGTGAATGGGAATTGCTTTTTAAGATTGCCGTTGTTTGTGATGTCCACCAGTGTGTGTACTCTGTACTCGAACATTATTTGGCCTTGGCGTAGTACCAAATGTCCGGTGCTAGGTAGTCTTCTAATTTCTTAGACAGTTCGGGACTGTCTTGGACCAGTTGTTTAAACTTTGGCGTGATTGTTTCGTGTATCTTGATCACTGACTTGTCTTTCTTGTATCGTGGACGTACCTTCTCTATGCCATACGGGCATTTGAAGTCGTATTGTTTTGCCAGTGCTTCTATCTTGTCGCTAAGGTTATTGTCTAGTTTTATCAAGTGCTTGACTTCCTTGACACCATCTATCTGATCAGAATAACGCCAGGTGTATCTGTCGAAGTGTGGGAACCATTCCATTATGTCATCGTGTTGCCACCATTCGTACTCTCCCCAACAGGTGCTCCACTCCGTGATGCCGTCCCAGTATCTCTGTTCTGGTTCCTTCAGTATCGCGAACACGTCCTTGTCATAGGACTCTAACTTGTCTTTCTCTATCTCTTTGAATTCGTTGAGATGGAATTCGTTGAGCCACGCGATCATGCTGTGTACCGCACCGCCGGTCAGATGTAACCAACCTGCCTTCTCATTGATGTCTATGATCACAGGATTCTTGAGTCGCATTCCGTTGTCGGGTCGTCTCATAATTTCAAGGATTGTTTGGATGCTCATATGTTATAATTTAGCCGTAAAAAAAGAGTGGGCCTTAAAAAAAGACCCACCCTTATGGTAATAGTTAAAACTATTAACTTACTGCCGCCGCAGTTAAGATACCAAGTTTAGTTTCTGTAACTGTTGCTGAACTGATTGTTGCTGTAACTCTACCGTTACCGTTCAACGCTCTGATGGCTGTTTGTAAAGCCGCGATTGTTGTAGTAGACGAGATTGAGTCTAAACAGTCTGTTCTTGTACCGTAAGTTTTTTGTGTGTTTGAGTCTGTTAATGGACCTTCCATTAACACTGGCACACCGTTGTTTTCGATTGTTGCTCTAGTCATTTCTAAACCAGCAGTTGAGTTAGACGCTGAGAAGTCAGATGTTTCTGCGTTCATGGCGTTGATGAAGTCAACTGTGAAGAAAGTCATATCAACTGACCCTACTTCGTAGTTTTCGTTTCTAGAGAAGTTGTTTTTACTAATTGGCATTTTGTTATCCTCCTTTTTTCTGATTACTAAATGCGGTGACACCGCTCAGGTATCACGTTGCAAGTATTTAGTGGTAAAGTTGGTAAATTATGCTGTAATATTACGATTTCAGCCACACTTCGTCACTTCTCACACGTGAGTGACGGTCATAACCGAGGTTCCGCAGTATTTTCCTAGATTCCTCGACTATCTTGGGCCTCTTGCGTTCCTTCATCTCGATGTTGATCACAGGATTGTTTCTCTTCAGGGTCTCCTGAGCACCTTGGAGCACTGGTATTTCGAATCCATCCACATCTATCTTGATGTAGTCAACATCACGGAGATCGAAACTGTCAAGGGATCGACATTCTATGTCACCTTCCCTGGGTTTGGTGTCCCCCACCACGTAGTTTAGATGTGTGTGATTGGTGCCCTGTTCGGCCGTGTGTGCATGTGTGCTCAACCCATATGGATACAGTGTCACATTTGATTCTGTGATGTTCTTGTTGAAGCATTCTCTGAAATTGGGGTTTGGTTCAAAACAAATGACCTTGTCAAACCTCTTGGACAAGGGTCTTGCCCATTCGCCCACGTTGGCACCTATGTCGAGGGCATTCCTCCAACGCTTTACATATTTTAAACTGTTGTCCCTCTGCGCCTGTTGACCGTTGCCTGCCTCTTCTAGGTACGTGGGTTCGGTATGGTTGAGGTAGTAGACCCAGTAACTATTTTCGTTTGGCATCACACTCTTTACAAGCACAATCTGGACAGTCCCTGCACTCGGTACAGGATTTTCTACAGTGCTGTTCACACCCACACTTCTCACAGATATATTTGATCATTTTCAAAATGCCCTCTCTAGGCATCTGTCACAGTCACAGTGATCACACTTCTCACAGTTAGAGCAGGACTCATCGCAGTGTGGATCGCAGTTGCACCTATGGCAGATTTTTCTTGGTTCTTCCATTACAGTTCCTTGAATTTTTTCAGTATGTCTGTGTTGGGCAGTTTGGCCTGTAATTGCTGTTGCAGTCTGTGTAGGGTCTGTATCTTCATCTTTGAATCCAACTTGGTGTAGTTGGCCACTGCTCGCCTGATGTTCTTGAGGTTGGCGTCTGTTATGTTTAGTGCCCTCTCAAGATGTGTTAGATTCCGGTAGTGATCCTCCCAGGTCCTCAGGTATCTCCTCAGCGCCATCACGGGCACCGGTTGTCTCTGTCTCATGGCCTGTGCTTGGTCCTTGTTCTTGAGCTTCTTGGTGATCTCGGGATCACCTGACACTATGGCCAGCATGTTGGATAGATCGTTGTTGATCATCCTGACTTGATCGAACGTGCCCTTGGCCATGGTCTGGTCCGCGTATGACTTGGCGAAATCTGCTGTGTCCTTGTGTTGGCTCATCAAGGCCAGTGCCAGGAAACTGAGATATATCCTCTCTGTGACCTCTGGGAAAGTGAATCTCTGCAAGTCATTATGCCGTCTTATAACCTTGCCCTCAGATACATACTTAAGAAATGGTGTTAACATACAGGTATTTATAGGCTATATGCAACGAAACTTTATTCTCACAGACATAATGAAAACTGGCCCTCACCAGCAACTAGAACAATTTGTTAATTTGCACAGCATAGCCGATCAGACTTTTGACATGACAGGAGAATATTTTACCTTGCATGATTTTGATTTAGACAGTTATGACAGGAAGTTCGCTATTCTCGATTGCAGAAAAGTCAACAGGTCATTTGAAAAGAACAAGGAATACAGTATAGAGTTGAATAGACGTTGTGATTTATTGCACAGTCAAGGTTTCAACTTCATAAAAGCAACACCATGGGAATCTTTGGAAAACGTCAACGCTGAAACACAATATCCTGACATAAACTTAGAACATATCAAATGGACAGGTGGGGTAAGTTGGTTTTGGTTTTACATGTACATCAAACACAAAGACAGCGAATTCAATTTCACACACGATCACAACGGCAGTTATTGGCACAAAAAAAAGGATTTTCTTTATCTGAACAAAACAGTGCGAAATCACAGGATAAAACTCTATGATAAATTATTGGAACATGGCGTCCTGGATAACAGCATACACACCTTCCATTCCCACCCCCACAATGAACGTGTGTTGCCTTCCAGATATGAACTACCATGGGCACAGGAATATGCATTACGTGAGGGGCATTGGGACCAGGACATCTTTGAACTACCATACAATGATACGGTGTGTTCATTAGTGTCAGAGACCAATGACAACGACTATGAGGTATTCATGACCGAGAAGATATGGAAGCCTATAATAGCCAAACATGTTTTTGTAGTGCATGGCAATTATCTATATCTGCAAAAATTAAGGGAGATAGGATTCAAGACATTTGGCAATTACTTTGATGAGAGTTATGATCTCGAGAAAGACAGTGATGAACGGATTCACAAGTTAGTGGACCTATGTAAAGATCTTAAGGCAAAGTGTAGCCAAGGCAGTGTTGTAGAAAGCGGCAACAAGAAATGGCAAGACATTTACCTGCAGACACAAGCACTCCGAAAGCACAATTATGATACTTTTTTTAATGAGGCAAAATTAAGTGCTCAGATCAACAAGACCTTAGAACTATTTCTTGAATTTGCTGATAGCCGTCAAGTTTCTTCTTGAAAATCCTAACCTATCTACCAACTTAACAGCGTTGCCTGACTTGTCCACTGCGACGAAGCCCTCTGGTTCTGTTACCTCTAGTCCGCCATCCGTCTGTTGGAACGATCCTATGGCCTGTGCTTGGTTCATTTTCTTGAGCACAAATGCCTTCATAGTCTGCACTGCTCTGTAAAAAGTTAGCATAGCCTGTAACGGCTTCTTCGCTCTGTTCAGGAACACTGGCATCTGTTTCATCTTGTCCTGTCTCAGTTGTAACGCCTTCTGTGCCTTAAGTCCTGACATCTGCTGTTGCATTCTGTCTGTGTAGAACTTTTTAAAACCCAACAAGAACTTGTTGGCATCGTTAGGAAGTTTGCCTTCCCTTACCATTGCGTTGATGTACATTTGGAACATGGGTATGAAGTCTTGGTTCTGTCCCAACACACTCGATAGGTTCCGTGGCACACCATTCAAAAGTGTCTCTAACTTCTCTATGCCGTTGAAAAATTGTTTTGTTTCGTCATCAGTAAATTTGGCACTGCCTGACACGTCCTTGTACGTTGCGTTGTCAAAGAACACATCATTGCTTTTGGCGAATGAACCAACATCTGCCCCACCTTGGGCGTTCATGTCCGCAAGGCTATCACCAACATATGTTGTATGGAATATGATTCCTACCTTTGCTCTATCTATTTGTTTGCCTAGATCACTTGCTTCTGGTACTGCATACGTGATTGTGTTAGGTGTGAATGTTAGGTTAGGCTTGCCGTCCACGTTCTTACGTATGATGTCCTCGTCAGTAAACAATAGGTCACCTTGCACCACGCCTTGAATGTTAAGTTTCTTGAGATGTACAAGACACTTTAATAACTTCTGTCCTAGGTCGTCTGTACCGTGATTGTTTGCTATGTCTCGCTTGGTATAATTGATCTTTGCGTTCTTGGCGAACACTGACTTGGTACCCACAAAGAACTTACCGTTGTCAGGATTAGTACCACATACCACAGCAGGTGCACCATCCCATTTGACAGACACACTCATGGCCTCTGAACTTGTGCCTTTAAGTGTCAGTAGTAGTCCTCTGAAGTATTCTATTACAGCCTTGCCGCCCTCGTAGCCGTCGGTTATCACTATGTCCTCTATGTGTTCAAGGTGTGTCCTCTTAAACTCTGTTAGGACATCTTCTATCAACATTGGTTAGTCCTCTTGGTATTCGCCGTCTTTGATTTTGAGTAGATTCTCTTTGACGTCTCTGTTCTCTTTGATACGAGCGACGCCTTTGCTGAACTTGGATGCGTCCATGTTCTTGAGTGCTGAGTTGAATTTCTTTTCCAGTTTGAATGCTGTGTCTTGGTCGAAGTTTTCCCGGATGTAGGTCATCAGCCTGATCGCACTTTCAAGGATGTGAGAAGCCCTGCTTTCCACGACTTCTTCCTTGTCTCTTCTGAGAGGCATTGAGCTCAGTTCTTCTAATAAACTTTTTGTATGTTTCTGCATTGTAGGTATTTACTCCTTATTGTAGCACAATTCTAGCATAAGTCTATTGGTCTATGCTTTTTAGATAGGTAAGAATGTACTTTTCTAGCTCTTTGTATTGTATCTCGTTATGATGATGTCTATACTCCGGCGTGGTTCTCCTACGATCGTAGGGCATCGTGCCCCACATAAATTTGTTGCCGCAGAACTTCCAGATATCAATAATCCTTTCGTTTTCCGATATCAGGTTTATCTTTTCAAAGGCTTTGTATCTTTCCTTATTTTTAGTTGGTCTGTTAAGGTGCCCCTTGTCAAATCCGTTGCACATGTCCCATATCAGGTAAGGAACATTCCTGCTTTCTAGAAAACCCGATATCATGATAATGTTAGTGAACATAAGGTCCCAATATGTTTTTAAGTTTGGTATGATTTTGTAGTAATAATCACACAATTTATGTATATCATCTATTAAGGAGTCCTCCAGATTGAAACTGTCGTTCAAGTAGTTTGAATTTTGTAATGGCACCCAACTTCCGTCAATCTCGTCCTCATCTTTGTTGAGTGCCAGTTCCCACCTGTGCGTAAATGTCAATGGTAACATGACCATGCCGGGGGAGCCGTTCTGTGCTATCCATTCTATTGTGGTCCTGCAGGCTCTTTGGAAACTTGTCCCGCTCTTTGAAATATTCACAACCTTATTACAACCTATGCCTGAAACAAAATCTTCTGAAGGATTCCAACACTCTCCGTAACTGCAACCATTTACCAGCAACGTCTTCATTTTACTTTGCGATACACGAAATACTTTCGTGAATTTGTGTCATCACGTATATCTAACACTTTTAAGTTTAAAATTTCTGCCAGTTCTATTATAAACGGAACATTCCAGGCAAAGAATTCTATCCAATCTGCCTCGGGTTTGTCGTGTTGCACACCTGGGTTGACCCTGAAGAACATGGTACCTCCCTCTGCCAACAGGTTCACACATCTCGACACTTCCGCGATTATTTTGTCCCGGCTACCAAAGTTCACCGAACCCAAGCACATGATCACGTCAAATCGTTGATCCGTCTTGTACTCCAGTGTGCTGACCTGTAGGTCCGCTCGATCGTTGTAGGGATCTATGCCTATGAGATTGTCTATCTTGCCCTTGAACTCGTTATAGCCACAGCCTACATCAAGAACTGCCCTTGGTTTGAGACTGTTCACTTCGTCGATAAGTGCCACACCCGAGTACTTCCATTTCTTCATGTCGTTCTGCCAGTACTTGGAGAAGTACTTGTGCAGACAGGCGTCGTCTATTGCCTCCACGTATTGCTCCATTGTGTCGCAACGTTCCACTTCCACACCGAATGTTTCCAAGATATATGGTTGTGTTATCTTCGTGAGATCGTTTTTGCTGTGTGCCAATAATTGGGCGAATATCTTTTTGTTCATACTTTATATTATATTAAAAGTTTGAATGTGTCTATATTTTTTTCTTTATTGGATTTGCTAGTATGTCTCTGGTCGTGTCTGTTATCACACCTGTGATTACCAACATGGGTCTGGGCTTGTTGCTGGCGTTTGCGGTTGCGTGTGGAATGTTCTGCCAATCAAATTTGTGTATGTCTCCTGCCCTCCATCTGTCGAACTGTTCATTTCCATACATTAGAAACTGTCCAGGTTCCCAATCCTGTAGCATGACCATTATACGGACAACATTGTTCGGATCAGCATCTAGGTCATATAACTTGTCTATGTGCATGTTCAATACCTCACCTGTGAACTGTATGTGTAGTTTAGATTTTGTAGATGTCATAGCAAAGAAGTCAGTCATCCTTTGCAGGGTTGGACATTTTGTGAAGTCTGCCAGACCTCTGTAAATGGTCATCTTGGGATCAGCGCCTGCTGTCCTTAGATCATTCTCTTCTGCTTCCACATCGACATTGACGTTTTCCCTGCCAGTACCTTCCCTACGGTTGCCCCAGTTCAAGGGTTTGGCATCTTCTATCACTGCCTGTAGTTCTGTCTGCCATCCACCTGTGAACTTGCCCAGATGTTCAACACAATCCGTGTCAGGGTGCCATTTGTTGAAGTGATAGTTGCTTCTTGCTTTTGCGTCTTCCCAATTACTTGTAGACATAGACTTGTATTCCCTTTTCTGCGTAATTATGTACCTTTGCTTTATGTGAAGGGAAACTAATTTCCAAATGATTGCAAAGTTCCACGTTGTCCTTGACCCTTGAGATTCTTTCTCTGTTGTCGTGAATGAACTGCATAGTGTCTCTGTTCTCTGCCTGTATGTGATCCCACATACGATCTAAGTTCTCATACCACTGATAGTTGGGATATGTTATGTTGAACTCCCCACACAGTTTCCACCATTCCAAACATTCAAAGTCATTCCTGTAGACCATTACGATCGGATGGCTCTTGTCTTTTAGTTCATTCAATCTGTGTGCGAATGTGTGTGACTTGATAATTCTTTTACCTGTGCCCGAGAAAGGTCCGTCCCAATCTCTGTTGACGAACTCCATTCCCGGATCCCAGTAAGCACCAATGTGCATTAGATGTTTATTGCCAGGGGTGTCAGCATCGTGCCAGTATGTCCTCGCCTCAGAATAGTCTGTGTGATCTATGTCATCACTCCAGTAGATATTCTTGACGACACTACTCCACTTTGATCCCGGCGCCCCTGTAAACAATATGTACATTACTTTGTCAACTCTTCCTTGTAGATGGCATTGTAACCCAACTGATTCTTTCCAAAATCAGACAGTGTCTTCAATGCACCTGGTGTGATGAATGACTTCAGTGTCCTCACTGCGGCGTCACCTTCAGCACCTGTCCTCCACTCGTACTTGCCGACCTTCTTCTCTATGGCGGCAACTGACTCAGGATCCTTTATCATCTTGTCAAGTGCGGTAACGAGTTTGTCCTTGTTTGGATTGCCCTTGTTCACCCAGAACGCTTTCTGTAAAGCATCTCTCCAACTCTTAACAAGTTTGTATGCATCGTAGAAGTCACCACTTGGTGCAACTCCGTGCATTTTCTCAAACAATGCTTCGAACGTTGGCTCAGTGAAGTTTGGATCTTTATCGTGTCCGCCTGTTTTTACATTAAGCAATCCATGATGGAACCAAGTGTAGGCATCGCCTTTCTTGATCACTGGCATCACGTGTTTCTTGTATGCCGCAGGATTCTCTCTTGTTGCATTCAAGTCACCTCTGATGAAAGCCAGTCTCCTCTCAGACCCTTTCATACCTTTCACCCAAACGATCTTGTCTTCGAATGTTTTTACTGGATCGTTGTTTGGTCCTGCAAGTAACATTACGATAGCCATTATCTCTGGAGTCATACCAGATCCTGATGGAAACTGTATTGGTCCATTTACTGTGTCCGCTTTGTTCCTAGCACCAACGATGATGTTTAGGTTCATATGTCCCACTGATTCCCAATCAAAATAATTGTAATCTACAGGCTCTGTAAGATATGATATACCATTACCACCGTGTGATACAAGTATAGTCTTGTCGTCGAACCTTAGTTCATTTTGGAACTCATTAGGTCCTAGTTGATCTCTTGCACCTGGCTTGTAGATGAGATTGATCTTCTCACCTAGGTGTTTCTCCCATTCCGCTACAACTATCTGTGCCCACACAGAAGTTCCACCAGATGGTTTTTGTGGCACGATCAAGTTGTAATCTGCCAATGCCGTTGTT
>Ga0255752_10003121_pt1 | contig 17569 bp, 11 predicted proteins | sample 011ome_25_FD_179952 | JGI IMG/M metagenome (GOLD analysis project Ga0255752, IMG submission 179952) | Coastal salt marsh microbial communities from the Groves Creek Marsh, Skidaway Island, Georgia - 011512CT metaG (version 2) | ecosystem: Environmental > Aquatic > Marine > Intertidal zone >... | reverse complement strand
ATAAATTTGGTGGAACTGTTATTCCTAAAAAGTTTGATGCATATAAGAAATTTGTTAAGAAGAATAACGTAGATGAGCCTACAGTTCGTATGATACATGATAATCCAGATGCTGCTGAATCAAAACGCATGATGAAAAATCCAAAGATTGCTCAAGCAGTTGATCTATATAAAGCTGCCCATATGAAAAAAGAATCTGTATCAGAAAAGAAAAAATATCTAAGTCAAAAAGATATTAAGAGAGCAATTGCTAGTATTAAACCACCTAAGAAAAAACCAACTTTACCAAAAGCACCATGGGATAAGAAGGAAAATACTTTACCTGCACCAAAAGGCGGCAAGAAAACAGTTCGTAGTGCAGATAAAAAACCGGTAAATGTGAATGTAGACGGTAAGACAGTAACAAGGATGGAACCAGTGACAAAAAGATCAGCTGCAGCTTATGAAAGCGTTAATCGTAAAAATTGGGTAGATGTTTTACAAAATAAAAAGTTACAAGAAGCAGAAGATGCTAAAACTAAAACATCAGCACCTACAGGTAATCATAAGTCAGATGATGCAACTCGTGATACATATGATAAACAACTTGCAACACGTAAGGGTGAAAAAGATTTTGTAGATATGCATAATCCAGAAACTCCAGAGTATGCAGATGTAAATAGAGTTTTACCAAAAACTTTTGCAGCATTTACAGCAGGAGTAAAAGCTGGCGGTGGAAAAACAAATGATGCACCAGGCGATAAAGCAATGCCTAAAAATGATGGAAAGTAAATAACAATATTCTATGAAACTTTTTAATGAATTGAATGAAGAAACTTTTATGTTATATGCAATAAAGAATTACTATAATCCTAAGTGTATTGATGTTGAAGAATTTTATGAAGACCTAAATAGGTTTAAATATGTTAAGAGATTAGTGAATAGATATTTAGATAATGGTAAATTATCTGAAAGATTGATACTAAATCATCTTATTGTTATTTTTAATGCATTTGATATTGAAGCATCTCTGAAACTATTAGAATATAAATTAGATGATAGACATTGGAGCGTGATTAAACCTTTTTTAGTTTTTCTACGTCATATTAAGAATGATCAATATACGGGTATTAGTATGGATGAAAAAGTAGTAGAAGCATTAAGGAAAATATAATGTTAAGATTTTCAACATTTCTTAAAGAAGAAACTGCAGAGGACTATAGGCAATCTATAATTAGAATGGGCTATAGAAATCTAAAAAATATATCATCTAAAAGATTTAAAATTCTTGTTCCAGCAAAAGATAGAATGAAAGTTGCTGATAAAATAGCATCAAGATTGGGTGGTGCTTTGGTCACAAAAGGTAATGATGCCGGAAAACCTGTGGTTGAATTTGTTGGTGGTATCTTTTTATATGTAAAACCAGAACCTGGATCTGGTGTTGGAGGAACAGCAAAAGAAGATGCACAATTAGCTTCGTTGCAAAAACAAATACAAGATGAATTAAGTAAAACCGATCTGATGGAGTTAAAAGTTAAAATTGGTAATAAGTATTATGCTGTTGCTGGAGCAGCTACAACTCCAGGAACACCTAAATCAGATTTTCATCTTTTAAATAATAAAGGTATTGAGGTTGTTTGGATATCACATAAAGACGGGTCTAAAGCAAAAGATTTTCAACAATGGGGTGGAATGAGTGCTAGAGCCGAGCCAGAAATAGCCTCACACCCAGAAACACAAAAATTTATTAATGATGTAAAAAAAGAATTTGGTGGAGTCATGCCAAGAGCAACTACTGTTGCAAGACCAGTAAAAGATAAAAATCTTATGGGTATGTCAGTATATGGAAACAAATATAAGTCTGGTAAATTAGGTAGACAAAATGTATCTATTCTTTTACAAGGTCCGGTAAAGTTGGTAAAATCTAAAAATTATTATGAATTACAGTCTAATCATACATCAATAAACGGTGATATTATGACTGGAGATTATGCTCCAGTATTTATGGCCATATATAAAGGTGATAGGAATAATTTTGGTGTTAAAGGTGCCAGATTTGCCATTCAACCTAAAGCATCACGAAAATTTAAGGATATTTAATTATGGGTATGCTTCAAAGAGCCGGTGACTTAATTTATACGTTTCGGTTTCTCACGCTTCTTGTGACACCGTTTGAAAAAACTAAAGCATTTGAGCTTGGTATTATAGATGAGGATGGTAAAAGAATAAAGTCTGTTAAGTTAGATGATAGAGAAAAGAAAGGTGCGTATACACCTTTCCACAGATTAGTTTTCAATGTAAAAAAATTAATTGCAAAAGCACCTGGTGGTAAATCATCAGTAGCCTCTTATGCTGCTGCTTTATATCTCATAAAAGAAAAACTAGATTTATCTGATGCTTCAATTAAAAAAATCATAAAAGAAACTGGCCATAATCCATTTGACTTTTTAAATGAAGATAGTCAATGGTTTTTATTAGAAGACTATATGTTGTCTCCTGGTACATACAGACTAAAATATGATAAAGTTGTAAATAGTACAATTGAAGAACTTGTAAAAGCAAAAGATCAGATAAGAGTATTACCAGAATCTTATCCTGTTGGTGAAATATTCGGTTTACACATTTATGAAGCAGAACACATTCGTACTAAACAAAAGGTATATCTTACTATAGAGGAACTTATCCGATGAAACCACCTAGTTGGAAAAGAGCAGGACCTGACGGTGAAGTAGAAATTAAATTTCCTACAGGTCGCCGTTTTAAAGTAGAAAAACAATATGATCATAATATTCGTCATAAAGGTGAGTGGAAAGTAATGGAATGGGATGCTCGTACTAAAGAATGGGAGTGGGCAGATACATATAGCCCTAAAGCATATGCCAAAGAAATGGCTATGAAACTGGGTCAATATAAAAACGGCAAAAAGGTTGCCGATTATTCGAGTACCTTTAAGTATGAATCAGTTAATGAAGATGTTAAACCACACCCTGATGTTGTTAAAGCATATAAGAAAACATTAGCGGCTGATGATATGTCTGCAGACTATAACCATAGAGGAAATAAAGCCAGAGTAACAAGAGCGGCTAATCATTTATCAAAGATGATTAAGAAACACCATCCAGGTTTAGATTCCCAAGGAAATATTAATTTGCGCACTAAACTTCAAAATATGAATGAAAACGCAGGTCTTTGGGCAAATATTCGAGCTAAGAGAGCACGCGGAGAAAAGATGCGTAAGAAAGGTGAAAAAGGTGCTCCTACAGATGCACAGATTCAACGCATTAAAGATAAATCAAAAAGTGAAGATACTACAACAGGAAGTGTAGCAATGCCACCAACGGCAATGTTTAAAGCTGTCAACGTGACAGATAAGAGACGTAGAAAGGATAAACCTCCGGTTGTTCTCAAAAGATTCCGTGGTTTTATGAAAGACGATGCTTAGATTATATCTTTTAATATTTGTTATTGGTACTATTGGTGGCGGGGGTTTTATTGCATATAAAACTTACACTGATATGCAAAATAAAATTATTATACTCTCATCTCAAAATCAACAACTGAAAGATGCTACCGCTCAACAAGAGGAAGCAATGGCATCTCTACAAGCTGATTTTAAGAAAGCCAATGAAGAGTTAAATAGAGTTAATACAGAGTTTGCTAGAATAAGAGAGCAGAATAATATGCTATCAAGTAAACTTGCTAATATTGATCTTGGGGTGATGGCGGTAAGAGATCCTGATGACATAGAATTTAAAGTAAATAGAGGAACTACAAACGCTGGAAGGTGTTTTGAATTATTAAGTGGTGCAGAATTAACAGATGAGGAAAAAGGAGCAGTAGATGCTAAAGACTTTAACCGTGAGTGCCCTTGGCTTTATGATGATTATAAGTCTAGGGGCTTGCTCACAGAACCAACCGATACAGGAAATAGCGATATCGACAAAACCGATTGATAAACCTAAATTAGTTTTACCTAATGTTGATAAAATAAATATTAGAGATATAGAATGGATTGTTATTAATGAAGAAAATGTTGAAGAAGAAATACAAAAGATTAAAGACTCTGGTCAACCAGTAGGATTATTTGCTCTTACTGGGAAAGGTTATCAGAATCTAGCATTAAATTTTAGTGACATTAGAGCAATGGTACAACAGCAACAACAAATTATTGCTGCATATGAAACATATTATCAAGAAGCAGAGAAGAAATTAGACGAAGCAGTCACAGTAGAGTAGGGATGATATGTTAGAAAGATTATTTGCAGATACACTTTGGATCTATACATCAATAGCAGGGGCAGTACTAGGTGCTGCCTTTTTAGCTTATTTTAAAGAAACAAGAGCTGGTCTTTGGGCTTATGCAAAGCTTGATCAGTTTTTAGATTATCTCATTGAACGATGGGGTCTTACTTGGTTAGAACAACCAGAAGATGCTTGGCGTAAGAAATATCCAAAAATCACTAAAAAGATTGATGACATTGAAGCAAGATTAAAAGAATTAGAAAAATAATATTAATCAAATAAAGAAAGTATAAATAGAATTAAAGGTAATCTAAGAGTAGAGCATTATGACAAACGCAAGAAATTTAGCTAATCTATTAGGTGGGTCAACAACAGTTCCTACTACAGCACTTCCTACTAATATTCAAACGCTAGATGTTGCTGAAATACCCGTATCTAAATTATCTCTAGGATCAAATGTGTTAACCCAGTCTTTTGATTCTAATCAATCAATAGATTTTAATTTAACTGATAGTGTAAATGCATCTATTCCTATTGTATCTGCATTTAAAGAAGTGCCTGTAACCGGAGTGGTTTCTAAAGGTCAGTGGGACGTTAATGCTAATGCCACAAATTATGACTTCTTTGATGAGAAACCCTATTCAACCTATGCTAGTTCAACATTAACTCCTAGTGCGACAGGTGATGGTACTTTTACTAATAGTTCAGCTATAGTCACACCTTACATATTGAGTAATCTTTCATATGATAGCAAATCTTTTGATGCTGGTGCTCAATTAGGAAATACGGAAGGAATTGCGTTTAAATCAGATGGAACAGCAATGTATCTGATCGGATTTTCAAATGATAAAGTTTGGCAGTACACACTATCAACAGCATATGATATAAGTACAGCATCATATTCTAACAAAAGTTTTTCTGTAGCTTCTCAAGATGGTGTTCCAAGAGACATACGGTTTAAACCAGACGGAACAATAATGTATATCATTGCAAGCACTGCCCCTGATTCTGTTTACCAATACACTTTATCTACAGCATGGGATGTAAGTACTGCTTCTTATGCAAATAAATCATTGAATGTTCAGTCTCAATCAATTAATCCTGGCGGTTTAATATTAAGCCCTGACGGCACTAAAGTTTATGTTGCTGGTCATAGCAATAAAATAGTCTTCCAATATAACTTATCTACAGCATGGGATGTAAGTACTGGAACATACTCAACCAATTCTATTGATGTATCGTCGGGAATTTTTGGGCATGCTAATCCGCCTCTTAATGCTCTTGAACTTAATGATGATGCTTCAAAACTATTTATAGGACAAAATAACTATGAAATTGCTGAATTTAGTATGCCAAGTGATGGAGATGTGAGTAATGCATCATATGTTGCAACATATGATATAAGAGATACTGGAATTGGAAACCAAGCTATAGGGGGTATGACATTTGCTAATAATGGTGCAAAATTTTATATATTTGGAATGTTTTATCCGGGCTCGGGGAGTGTAAAACAGGTAGCTCAGTTTTCTTCAACGGCGTCACTAGCTTTCAATTCATCAGATGTAGGTAAGAAAGTAGTCGGTAATTCTGGATCTGCTATAATTACAGCAACTTCTGGAACATATCAGTCAGTAACAGCATTCGCTGATACATCGGCTATTTCTTCATGGCAATTATTTGGTGCTCAAGGTAAGGCTGATGGGTCTGGTATTGAATTAAGTGGTTATTCAACACAAAATGATATAGTATTTCCTACAGGTGCAAGTGGTTCTGGCGCTTCAATGATCTACAGTAATAATGTTTCGCCTACCTCAAGCGTTTTTGATAATCTTCGTTCTGTTGTTTTTAATAATGAAGGAACCATAGCACTTCTTCTAAAAGCCGGAGAAGTATTAAGATTTAATCTATCTACAGCATTTGATCTATCTACTATGACTGAAGTTACCAATGATAATTTTACTGTTCAACTTAACTCTAATCAATTTGGTATAGCTGTAAAACCAGACGGTACTAGAATTTGGGTGTCTGATTACAGTAATGATTTGATAAAGCAATTTACGCTAAGCACACCTTGGTCTCCCAGTACGCAAAGTTATGATGGCTATTATTCGTTTAATAGTGGTGGTTCATGGAACAGTTTTAGCGGAGGAGGTGGAGCACCTTCTTCAACCAACTTCAATCCTTTCAGTTTTCAATTTAATTCAGATGGAACAAAACTCTTAACAGTTTTATGGGATAATAACCCGTATCACTCAATCGCTGAATTTACACTTTCCACTGGATGGGATATGTCTACTATGTCATACACATCTTATGCTAACTTAGTTGGAAATTCAGATCCAGAAGCAATAGCAATATCAGCAGATGGTCTTAAACTTATGATGCATGGTAGCGGTCTAGGTGATGGCGGTGTTGAAGTATATTCACTACCTAGCGCATTTAGTGTAGGCTCTGCTGGTAGTAATTTAACAAGAACCTCAGGGGCAATGGATTTATCAGCTCTTACTGGTAATAGTAGCAATAATATTACTTATGGCGGTTTATCAATGTCCAGTGACGGAAAAAGAATGTGGATTATTTATAATAATAATAGTGGTGCTAACCCGATATATGAAATTACAGGCGGAACTACTTCAGTTCATCCATACTCTACATACTCTCCAGCTCTTACAAATTCATCCAATGGTCAAATCAATTCATCAAGCTGGGTAGATATTAATTCTATGACAGCGGATGAAACTAAAAATGATGGTGATGTCTTCTATGCAGTCTCGACAGACAATAGAACAAGCTGGGGTGTCGCAAAAGGTTCTGATGGTGTAAGAAAGATTGCAAGAAATAACTCTGGAACTTGGCAGTATAATAATGGTGCTGGAACAGCTATCGGCTTTGGTATATCTACACCATCATATGATAATAAAAGTTTTGCTTTTACTACACAGGATGCAGCACCATATGATGTACAATTTAATAATAATGGTACTAAAATGTATATGGTTGGCGGTGTTAATAACACAGTTTTTCAATATACTCTTTCTACAGCTTATGATATAAGTACAGCTTCATATGATAGTGTAAGTTATAGTGTTTTAGCACAAGATAGTTTTAATTTAGCGATAGCATTTAATAATACTGGTACTAAAATGTATCTTGTAGGAAGTTCAAACGATGATATTTTTCAATATACTCTTTCTACAGCTTATGATATAAGTACAGCTTCATATGATAGTGTAAGTCTGGCATTTCCATCCAATGATTCATATCCCCAATCAATTTCTTTTAATAGTGATGGTACTAAAATGTATGCTATAGGAACCGGAAATGATAGAATAAATCAATGGACTCTTTCTACAGCTTATGATATAAGTACAGCAGGAGGACTTACTTATCTTGGTGTTGTTAATGAAGATAATCTTCCTCAGGATTTTAGATTTAACTCTGATGGGACAAAATTATTTCTTCTGGGTAACCAATTTGATTACATTTTTCAATATACTCTTTCTACAGCTTATGATGTAAGTACAGCTTCATATGATAGTGTAAGTTATTCTTTAACTGGGACTCCAAATCCCCGCACGTTTTTATGGAACAATGATGGAACAAAATTTTATATATTAAGTACAGATAACGACACTATATATCAATATACCTCTAGCTCAATGTTATATGACACATCTGAAACTTGGGTCAATGGTACAAACAACAACGAACATGCTACGTTGCAACAAGCATTGGGTGCTCAGTCATTCAACAGAATGAACAAAGCTCAACTGGATGCTGTCGCAGATGCATATCATTTCAGTCAAGATAGTGCAGATACTCTTGATTTGATGATTGCCCCTTATGCAGCTTCAGGTTCCTCACCTATTTCAGACGGTGTCACAATTAATTATGATGCTGAAGCTATAGTAAGAGAAGCAGTTAATGGAACAGATTATGTTGCAGAATTTCCACAGAATGATCAAGTTAAAATAAAATCATTGATTAATGGAAACTTAAAAATAAGAATTATATAGGAATACGCCAATGGCATCTAATGCAAGAAATTTAGCAAATTTACTAGGGGCTGGAGAGGCTACTATTAGCGCAGAAAAACTTGGTAGTGATGTTCCTCCAGGCACTGAAGATTATTCTAGTGTTGATTCACTTGGAGTTGGTACAACTATAGGAGAGACTGCTTTTGTTGAAGGAACTAATAGACTCTATATATGGAATGGTTCTGGATGGTACAATATAGCCTTAATTAATACTACTCCTACATGGGACTCTGGCGGTCAACCAGCCGGTACTTATGTATTAGATGGAGATAGCCCACAAGATGCTACAGTTATTACTCTTGCGGCTAGTGATCCAGAAGGTCTTCCTATTTCTTATAATTATATTACCGGTGGTTCTATGGATAGTATCGCTACTATCAGTCAAGATTCATCAGTATTCACGATTACGCCTAAAACTTCAGTTCAGGCACCTGCAGGTGGTACCGGATCCATTACCTTTAGAGCAACAGACGGGGTTAATATTTTACCTCAAGTATCAAGTTTCACTCTTAATTTTATTTCTATTATAGAAAACAGTAGATATACAACTTTATTAGCGACTGCAACTGATACTTCTGATAATAATAATATAACAGATGCATCTACAAACAACCATAGTATCACAGTAAGTGGTGATACTCATGCTGGTACGTTTAGCCCATATCGTCCCGGTGGTTATTCTTGGGATTTTCAAGGTGCTGGATTTTACACGAATGATTTAGGGCACGGTGAGTCTATTGAAGCAGAAAATACCGCTTCCGCTTTTAATGTAGGTACTAATGACTACACTATTGAAGGATGGTTCAAGGAAAGAAACAATGAAACTTATAGCACTAATCCATATGCACGCCTTTTTGATCTTGGACCAAATGATAATATATCATTAATGAGAAATTATCCAAACACGGGTGGTAAAAAATTACTTTTAAAAGAAAATTCAACTGTTATAATAACTTCTACAAATGATGTGTTCGACGGTAATTGGCATTTTATTCAAGTTGTTCGCACGGGTGGATATACCAAATTATATGTGGATGGTACAGAAGAAGGTAGTGTTGCCTCTACAACTAATATTAATTCAATAAGTAAAATTATTGTCGGTGCTTGGTCAGACTATAGTTACGGTTTTGATGGACAAATAGCTGATTTTCGTTTTTCAAACATCGCTAGAACAGCATCCGTTCCAACAGAAAGATTAACATCGGATAGTAATACAAAGTTATTGGTTTGCTCAAAGCCGTACTTAGTTGATGAATCTGGTACTGCAACAAGTCTCGTTCTTCGAAAATCTACAAATGGAACTAGAGATTATCCTGATCCTATTGCATTCTCACCCTATAACTACAATGAATACTCAGCAACTGATCACGGTGGGTCTGTGTATTTTGACGGCACAACTGACTATATTGAACATCAAGGTGGGTTTACGTTACCGACTGGCACTAATGCAAATTGGACTATTGAGTGCTGGGTAAATTTAGATCAAGTTAATTCAAACCAAGGTATTTTGCGAGTAAGCTCAACGGCAGCAAATGGAAATAATGACGACATTTATTTTTCAGAACAAAGTGGCTACATAAATACCGCTTGTAAGGGAGGGGCAATAGCATCTACGACCGCCAATTATAAAATGTACGCAAATACTTGGCACCATATTGCGATGGTTAAAAACAGCGGAACTGTATATTTATACAATAACGGAGTTTATTGCGGGTCTGTGTCTGATAGTAATGATTACTCTGGTAATTATTATGTTTACGGAGGTCTTTACTATAGTTCTAGTTATTGTTTTGCTGGATATTTAAGCGATTTTAAAATCAGCAATTCAGCAATTTACACAACAGGCACATCGAATTTTACCCCACCAACCGCTCCACTATCTTCATCAGGTGCATCTCTACACATCAAAGGCACAGACGCCTCGATCATAGACAAATCGCAAAGCACTAATCTACAGCTTGTCGGAAACACTACTGGTTCAACGACTCAGGTTAAGTTTGCTGGTTCTAAGTCAATGTATTTTGATGGAACGGGTGATTATATCACAATAGCTGCTGATAAAATACCAGATTTAGGCGCAGAAGATTGGACTATTGAGACTTGGTTTTATACTTCAAACCTTTCGGCAGATTTTTGGATACTCAGCCAAGGAGATAATGGCAATAATTTACCGATGTCTTGGTTCAAAGTTAAGTCAGATGGCGGCACTCATTTGCTTACATATACTGGTGGCAATATTCCTGTTAACTTTCATACAACGGCGGGAGAAGTAACGGCAAACACTTGGCATCATATCGCATTAACTCACGAGTATAATGGTTCCAATGGGGGAACGTGGAGAGTTTATATTGATGGCTCAAAATCTTCAGTTACTATTGGCAACGATACATACACAAATGGTTATTACTGGAGTAATGAAGGGGTTGCAGGTAAGCATTGGGAAATAGCTAAAGATGTTTCTGAAACCTCTAATATATCGCCAGCCCATTATCTCCAAGACTTTCGTATTACTAACGGTTTAGCTCGTTACACCGCTGCCGATGAAACCAGCAACATTCCATCAGCGCCACTAGAAGGTTAATATATAGTTTATTATGTCAGATACAATAACAAAATATAATCTTTTATCGGATTTACCTTCTATTCCAGAAATTGGTGAAAATGCCTTTGTTGAAGAAACTTCTAAAACATATAGGAGTCAAGACTTAAGTACAATAATTTCTAATAGTTTTGAATTTTCAGGTAATAATTCTTTTTTAAGAACAAATGGTTTTACGAATACTTTTACGAATGAAAATGATACATGGGCTATAGAATTTTGGTCATATATTATTTCTAATAACCAAGATTATCCTATATTTTCACTACAAAAAAATATAGATAATCCATCATATTCTTTTTCTGACGTTACTGGAACATATAATCTTTCTCATACAAATTTAAAAGCATTTAATTTTTCTCCATATAATGCACATACATCTTCAGCACGATTTGACAATGCAAATATTAAAACTGATAATCCATTAACTGGTTTTAATTATCATGATGATTTTTCTATCTCGTTTTGGACATATCCGATAAATACTTCTTATACATTATTAGATTTTACAAAAACGGATGAAGATAAAACCACACTAAGACTTACTGATAATAAAATAGTTGATAATGGCGTAGATATTACAATTGATAATTCTCATAGTTTTGGTAATAATAATTGGCATCATAATACATTATCTTATGATGGATTTGACTATTCTTTATTTTCAAATGATTCATCAGTAGGATTAACAAGATATATTGCTAATGATATTGATAGTAATAACCAATTAAGTATTACTGATTTAAATATAAATCAAGATATTGGATTTAAATGTAAGATAAGTTTTGGTTCATCTCCTTCTGATAGTACATTATTTGAATTTGGAGAAGCAGATAGATATGTAAAATTAAGTATAATTAATAGTGGTAATACACTAGAATTTAGAGCAAATGGCACTAATCCTTTAATTATAACAACTAATAATTTTCCTAAAGATAATAATACTCATATAGTATCTTGGGATATAAGAATATCACCAGAAAGAATAAGATTATGGATTGACGACGAGTTAAAAGGAACCGCTTCTACAGCATCAACTATAGAAAATGGTGTATGGGCAAGTGGCATAGTCCAAAGTAGATCAACTCCAGTTTCTTCTTTTTTTAGAAGAAGAACAACTTTTTTACAGACCAATCAGGCTTTATCTTACTATAATTTTCGATTGCAGAGTCAAAGTTATTTTTGGTATGCACCAACAATTGTAGATACTGGATTTACTATTAATACTGACAACGGCGATAATATTTACTATTATGAATTTATTATGACACGGCGCAATAGTGGTGCTAACCGAAATATGGAATTTTATTTAGTAGATACTTCTCAATATACTTTACCCCGATATGGAAGAGCTGTAAATAATCAAACTACAACCCATGCTCTTACATCTTTTACATCTTACAATCATGTTATTAGGCCAGGTGATATCATATCAGTTTTTATATCTGAACAAACAAAGCAAGTGTCTATGTATAAAAATGGCACCGATAATTTATGGAGAAGTTTTGGTTTTTCTGGTCTACCCGGAACTAGTGCATATCAGGGTTGGAGTTCAAATTACTGCAGTAATGAATTCCGAGTTGAGCATAGCCCATCAAGGTGGGTTTATGGACCAACACATTCTAATTTTTTAAACTTATCTGTTCAAAATAGATTGTATGCTGGGTCTACTAAAGTTGGCGCTTATGGGCTATCTGTAAATAATAATGTAGGATCCGATTCTTTTTCCGGTAATCTACTATCCAAATTAAGAATATATCCTCAGACTTTTGGTTCTTTAAGTTCATCAACGTTTAATATTGGCAGTAATTATGATTTAAATGGAGCAACATCTTCAAATTATAAAGGATATATTAAAGATTTTGAAGTTAGAGATACAAAGTCTCTAACTAATACACCACCAACATCACCTATTTCTTCAACGGCATCTACTAATTTTTTACTTAATCAGACGACAGACGAACAAATAATATTAGATTATAGGTCTGATGGTAGTATTAAAGTAAATGATAGAATAGAGTTTAATATAGGTGATTCAAACGATAATAATACATGGTTACACACCGCTTTAGTTTATGATGGTACAAATTTAAATGTTTATAAAGATGGTTCACTTATTGGTCAAACATCCAATTTTAGTTTGGAAGGAAATACTCTTTCCGATGGAGAGATAGAACTAGGTATTACATCAGATAGAAATATTAATTTAGCTCGGTATGATAAAAGTTATTTAGATGGATATATAAAAGAATTTATTTTACATGACAGTGCAAGATATAATGCATCTTTTTTACCTCTTAGTACCAATTATATTTCTGGAAATGAAATACTACTAACAGCAACAGAAACAAATGTTCCAGATGACGGAACCACATTTATAAAAGAAGGAACTGTTACATCTGAAAGTTTTAGCCCATATACTGCCAGCGATTTAGGTTGGATCGAAAATGGAACATATATTAAAACTAATAGAACAGCTAATATTGTAACTAAAAATAGTAGAGATATATTACAAATTGATGTTGATAGTTATGCACAACCTCAAAGTTTTTTATTAACTTTAGATAATAGAGATAAAGAAAATAATTTAATAAATTGGTCAATTGATGAATGGCAAACCGCACCATTTACTATAATAAAACAAAATAATAATAATATTTTAATTGAACCCCAATCAATTGACTCTTATCAGGACGAACAGAGATTATTAAACTTAAGAATAGTAGGACAATTAGCAGATGGTTCTCTACCATCTTATTCACAATTTGGAATCTTTGCTCACTCTAATGTAGAATTAAATTTCACATATAGAAATTATTCAATGGTTTCTGAAATGAATTCTTCTAATATATTAGACAATACTTTTAGTATTAATGTTGCAGATTCTACAGATATTGCAAACTTTACTTCTATTGCTCCCAGACCATTTAGAACTGTGGGTGATATGATTACCGATTCTGGAAATGATATTCAAATATTTGATAGCCCTGGAGCATTACCATGACAGATAGTAATTTAAGTAATGTTTATTTTGTTAAAAGTAATAATAGAATATATCAGTCTTTTGAGGGACAATATTATACAGTAGGTATAACAAATAATTTTTCACAGGATATAGTTGAATCTAATGGTACAATTAGTGTTATTTATGGCGATTCTACACAATATAATCCCTTAGTTGATAGACCGTCTCCTATTGTTTCTCTTCCTTTATTTGACGAAGAAAATAATAGTATTACTTGGACAGTTAATGAAACTCCTAATAATAAAAAAAATACCAAACTTATATCATCTCCTGGTAACCAACCTCCATATACTATATCTCCAGTTTTAAATACTGAAGAAGTTTTAGGTACCAGAACTCATTACAATTTTATAGGAAAAATAAGTAGTAATATAAATAACGGTAACCCAATTACTTTAAGAGATTCTGATAACGAGATTTATGATGCTCCATGGGATATATCTATTACATGGAGTGATGATGTTGTAAAGATAACCAATGTTAATAATATAAAAGTTTTAAAAAACTTTTCAATAGGTGTTCCTACAATAAGACTTGTAAAATCACTCACAGATGCAACTATAATACCCGAATTTGATACTAGTATTACTGGTTTAACTTTTAATTCAAACGGAACAAAACTTTTAGTAACAGGAGATACATCAAATAAATTTGATCAGTATAATCTAGGAACACCATATGATATTTTAACTGCAACAAAAGATTCATCTTTTGAACCTAACACTTTTCATATCGGATCAACATTTAGAGATTTAGATTTAAATGATAGTAATAACATATTAAGAGTTGTAAACGGCGATGAAATACAACAATATAATTTAGATTCTCCTAGTAATATTATATCAGCAAATTTACAGAATTCCTATTATACTGAAGACAAAATAAACGATGATATATTTGTAAGTGCCGATGGTACTAAAATGTACACAATGAAAAACAATATACTATATCAATATAAGTTAAATAAACCATATCAAGTACATACTGCAGATTATCAATACGAATATAATCTTTCTCTATCGTCTCATACCGAATCTTATAGATTTTATTGGTACAGATATTATACTGGATATGGTGGTTGGAGAACAGTATATCGCTATTATAACCCAAGAAGTAGTAATGATGCATTTACATTTTCTTCTGATGGACAATACTTGTATGCAATTACATCTATGGCCTATGAAGAGGGAAAAATCTATAGATATACTTTAAGTGAGCCTTGGAATATAAATTCTGCAATACGGACACAAACTAGTAGTCATAAAATTGGTGCACGTGTTTCATCTCAGAGAAGTAATGAAACTAATAGTCGAGCTGGACCGGTTGCATTAAGAATAAGTAACTCTGGTGATAAAATTTATATTTTAGATCATCGTAGAAAATCAAATCAGAGTGGATATGGTCAGATCAACAACCAAAAGTGTAAACTTTTAGAATATACTCTTAATTCAAATTATAGTTTATCTGGATTTAATAATTTAATTCCAATAACAAAAACTTTAAATGATGTGCCTGTAGAATTTAGAGCCCCATTATTAAATAGTGAAGGTATACAGTATGGTTATTATCAAGAAAATCAATATTTTAATGATTATACAAATGGATTTGACTGGAACTCCGATGGCTCTAAGTTTTATATAGCAAATCATCAGAATATATTTGAACATAGTGTTAGTTCAAATTATAGTATTCAAAATTTTACATATGATAGTGCATATTCTATAAACTCATTTACAAATTATAATAAAGGTATACAGATTTTAAACGATAATATGTATCACAGCGGTAATAAAACAATACACCAGCTAGACTTTACAAACAATGATCCTCTAAATATAACCTTATCATATTTAAATAAACAATTAGATGTATCAGATAAAGAAGCAACACCAACTGCCGTTAAATTTGATAATACTGGTTATAAAATGTACATAACAGGAACAACTTCTGATAATGTTCATGAATATATATTATCAAATAAAAATGAAATTTCTACTGCAGTATTTTCTCAAACTCTTGTAACTTCTGGAACATTATCTAATCCACAGTCTTTAGAATTTTCTTCCGACGGCTCTAAATTATACATTGGTTCTGCTGGATCTATATATCAATTTAGTGTTAATGCTACATTCTCTGCTTCATCTTTTGATAATGTAATTTTTAATCTAACTGGAAAATGTACAAATATTACCGGAATGAGATGGAATAATAATGGAATACAATGGACAATCTCTGGATCTTCAGCAACAGATATAGAAACATTTGAAACGGAAAATCCATATAGTGTAAATCCAATATAAATAGTTTAAATAGTTTCTTAAAGGATTCACCATGCCAACAAAAGCATTTTCTCAAGCAAAATTATTAGGGACTGATAATACTATTAGTGTTACTAGTCTATCTGCTGATATTCCTATTACAGAAAAACTGACAACAGTAGCTGATCTACCAAACACTGGAGTTATAGGAGAACAAGCATTTGTAGAAGAAAATAACCGTTTATACATATGGAATGGATCTGGATGGTACAATATAGCCTTAATTAATACTACTCCTACATGGGATTCTGGTGGCCAACCATTATCTGAATATATTTTAGATGGAGATAGTCCACAAACAGCTACAACAATTACTCTTGCAGCTAGTGACCCAGAAGGTCTTCCTATTTCTTACACTTATGTTACTGGTGGCCAAATGGATTCAATTGCTACTATATCTCAAGATTCATCCGTCTTTACAATTACACCAAAAACAGAAACTCAGATACCTAATGGTGGTACGGGATCCATTACTTTTAGAGCAAGTGATGGTATTAATATTTTACCGCAAGTTTCTTCTTTTACTTTACAATTTACAGATTATACATTAAAAGATAATTCTGCTATTTACTATGATTTTTCGACTAATATTACCAGTGGAACAACTGTTACAAATGATGGACAGATTAATGACACTAATGGATATTCTTCAGATGGTACTTTAGTAGGTACCACTCCTCCAGCTTATTCTACTGATTTAGGAGGTTCTTTACGGTTTACTGCAACAAGCGGTCAATATTTAAGTGCGGGTTCTTATAATTTGAATAGCAAAACTAATTTTTCTATGGTTGGTTGCCTTGCACCATTAGCTACAACAACGTATAACACTTTAGTGAGTAACTATCAGGGTACTGGTTTCTTCTTAAGTGGCAGTGGCACCGTTGCTGGAAGAATGGACAACGGGGATTATGATGGGTCTATTCCTAGATACAAAGGTACTAGTGGGTTTACAACTACTGTGAGTAATGATGGAACTCCTAGAGTAGTAGGTATGACTATGACTACAAATACATTAACATCTTACTTAAATGGAGAGGCATGTTCAAACCCTCTAAGTATAGCTGGAAGTATAATATGTAATAGTGGTCTTTCATTAGGGAGTGTATATCTTGGTTCAATTCACTCAGGATTAATTATGGATGGGTACATTCTTTACTTTGCATTTTATCCTTCCACAGCACTTACTACTACTCAGCATAATGATATGTATCTATCTTTAAAATCAAGCTTTGGTTTCTAGTGTAATATTCCCTATCCTCAACTAATTACTCTTTTATTATAACATTTTTTTAAACCTCTGTAAACAAAAAAATAACAATATTTAGTAATTTTTTTGAAAAAAATAGCTTATATAGCTATTTACAAAAACC
>Ga0255752_10003116_pt1 | contig 17582 bp, 9 predicted proteins | sample 011ome_25_FD_179952 | JGI IMG/M metagenome (GOLD analysis project Ga0255752, IMG submission 179952) | Coastal salt marsh microbial communities from the Groves Creek Marsh, Skidaway Island, Georgia - 011512CT metaG (version 2) | ecosystem: Environmental > Aquatic > Marine > Intertidal zone > Salt... | reverse complement strand
TTCGTGATCCAAAATCAATCTCGTGTGGCTACTTGTATGCCAGGTAAGTCTGCGATACAAATTGACAAAGAGCTCGGCAAAATCTGGAGAAGTATGAGGGAGACTGAAAAAATGCCGTACTTTAAGAAGGCGGAGAGCGACAAGGCTAGATGGAACAGGATAGTAGGAACGAAAGAAACTTTGGAGGAGGAGGAGGAAGATGAGACGAAAGAAGAGAGCAACGGTTACGCGCCGTGCGAAGCACCGGACGAGGTCGAGGAGGGAAAGGAGACAAAAATGACAGAGCGACGAGAACTGCAGAAAGTGAGAAAAGAAATCACTGCGACTTTGCGAGGAATTGAAGATTCGTTTGATTTAGTTCTCGAAGATGCGGAGGACTTAAAGGTAGGCGCGTATGAAAACGCCGAAAATTTCTTGGGGAAGTTGCGAGCGCTTTCATTGGCGATGTCTCGCGTAGTTTAAAAGAATCGCTCCTCAAAGCAATAAAAGAGAGAGAAAGAGTATTCAATTCGCGTGATTTAGAAATCACATCATTGCGTTTTTAATATCGTAGAGCAATCAAAAGACAGCAGCAGCGACGACGGCGGTAAATAAACCAAAAAAAATTCTCACTCGCTTAAACTCCTTCAATATCGATGCCGTTAAATGCTTGTTTCAATCCAACTCGTTGATTGTCGGCAAGACTCTTTGGAAAGATTACTTCCGTGATTCGAATGACGCAATCGCCGATGATCTTAGCATCGTGTTGATCCGGCATGCCTTTTCCTTTCACCACGTATGTTTTTCCCGGAGTCGATACTTCCCTCGTATCAAACTCGAAAGATTTACCGTTCAGTCCTTTCACGGTCGCTCGAAAACCGCACAGCGCTCGGGAAACAGGCAAACGCACGTCGAATTCCAAATCGTTTCCTTTATCCGCGCGCCTAAAAATGGGATGTGGAACTTGTTTGCAAATCAAAACTAAATTCCCTCTCCTGCCGTCTCTCGCCGGCGCACCGCGACCAAAATACGTGAGTTTTGTTCCAGATTTCCATCCAGGCTTGATGTTCAAGTCCAGTATCTCTTCTTGCAAACCTTTTGTTGGTGGTATTCGAAGCTGTTTCGAGCACCCGTGATACAATTCCTCCAACGTGCACTCAAACTCAAACACTCGATCTCCTTCGCTCGCGTCCGGAGGCATTGGCGCGCCATTCGCGTCTCTTCGCCCCCGCTTATTGGTACCACCTCCTACATCACCACCACCAAATTCACTCCCGAAATCCATATCACCAAAGTGCTCCTTAAACATTCGCATGGCTTCGTCCATCCCGAAACTCGTCGTTCTCGCTCCTGTTCCACCAGTTGTATCGAAACCAAATTTTCTCCTCGCGTATCGCTCTTGCCTTTGTTGTCTCTGTTGGTCCGCCCATTCCCTCTGCTGCTGAAACCCACCAAAAGGCTGCTGCTGCTGAAATTGCTGCTGCTGGGGCGGCACAAACCCAGGCTCTAACCCTTCCTCGCCGTACTTATCGTAAATAGCTTTTAAATTTGTATCTTTCAAAGTCTCGAACGCTTTCGTACATCTCAAAAATTTCTCGGCGTTTCCATTCGGACGATCTGGATGGTATTTCAACGCGCATTTCTTATACGCGCGTTCCAGAGTCTTCTCGGAGAGATCTCTGGTATTCTTCACCCCGAGCGCGTCGTAAAACGATTCTTTCTCTTCTTCTTTTTTCTCTTCTCTTTTGTTCTTCATGTCACATGTGAATTTGAAGATTTTTTTTTCTCTTCATCGGAAAAGACGTTTGGGAACAAAACGAACACCAACTCCCCCATTAGTAGTACATCATCATAAATGAACGCAGACAAAGAAGACAAAGACAAAGAAAAACCACCAAGTATAACGAACAGAAAAGAGAAGAACTAAAGAGACAGTAATACTAATGGCGAAAAGTAACAAAGGAGATTTCCTCTCCCCGAAAGCCGTCGCCAACCGGCAAAAGATGAAAGGTTTACAAAAACTGAAATTCTACTGCCAATTGTGCGAGAAACAATGCAGAGACCAGAACGGATTTAAGCAACACTGCTCCTCGGAAGCGCACTTACGTCAAGTCGCCGTGTTCGGGGAAAACTCCGGCAGGTTCATAAAAGGGTACTCGGAACAGTTTTTAGCGAATTTTTTGGACATGATGGCGGTGTCGCACAGAAACACGAGGATTAAAGCCACGGTGGCGTATAACGAATACATCGGGAACAAGACGCACGTGCACATGAACTCGACCAAGTGGACGACGCTGACGGAGTTCGTGAAATATTTAGGGAGGGAGAAATTATGCGACATCGAAGAGACTGCGAAAGGGTGGTTCATCACGTATAAACCGAGAGATAAGGAAGAGCAGTTGAGAGATCGGATGGAGATGGAGAAGAGGCGAAAAGAGGAGGACGAGGAGACGCGGATGGCGAACGTATTGGCGAGGCAGATCGCGAAGCAAAATAAGAAAGGCGGAGAGGAGAAGAAGGAAGAGAGGAAAGCGGACGCGATTGATTTAGACGATGGGGAAAGAGAGAAGATTAATTTACACGTCGTTTCGGGAGGATTGAACAACGCGCTCGAGAATAGCGAGAAGAAGAGGAAAGACATCGTCGACTTTTCGAACGCAGGGGGAATGTTTAGCAACAAGAAGATGAAGACTGGCGGCAAAGAAGAGGGAAAAGCAGCCTTCAAGAAACGGAAAAAATTAAAGTGGATGCTACGCGAGAACATTGTTTGCAGGAAAACCGAAACCGGGGAAAAAGGTACGGTGGTCAGAGTCAACGTGGAGGACCGCGAAGCGGATGTGAAATTAAAGGAGTCTGGTTCCGTCGTCGAGAACGTCGACGAAGACGAGTTCGAGCCGGTTTGCCCGGGCGTCGGCGGGAAATGCGCGGTCGTGCGCAACCATGATTTCGTCGGCGAGGAAGGTAAAGTTCTAGGCGTGGATGGGAATACCGGGGAAGTCACCATCGAATCTTTCAAGAGAGGGATTCAGTTCAAAGCGAAGAGCAGCGACGTCGCGCGATTAGTTTAGTAAAAATATATAGAATTTAATAAAGCAGCTCTACTAGGTAAGAAAAGAATAAAATTACAATAAAATGCGATACTTCTCGCTTCTCGGAACGACGTCCAAGGCTACGGTTCCGTCCAAAGTTATCGCGGCCATAATCCACGGATCGTTGCAGCTCCAACACGCGTCGACGACTGGCGAGAACGACCCCACCGTGGTGGTTTGTAAGTTCCCGTACGCTTTCAGTTCTACGCTCACCCCTTCGCTATTGTTATTAATACCGCCGCCGCTATTCTCGTCGATGTTCACTTTCTTATTCCTCCTCCTTTCGCTGTCGTCGTCGTCGGGTAAACGTCCGAGGTCGGAATCTCTCCACAATTTCACCGTACCGTCTAACGAACTCGACATAACTATGGATTCGTACACGGGATTAAATCTCGCCTTCGTGACCGCGCCTTCGTGACCGGCGAAGCACTTCGCCGGTGCTCCGCCGTTTTTCCTCAAATCCCACGTCTTCACCAACCAATCCTCCGAGGCGGTGACGATGTACCGCCCGTCCTCGCTCGCGGAAAACGCGACGTCTCGAAACGCGCTCGCTTGAGAAAATATAGGTTTCGCGGTATCGTTACTCGATCTCGAATCGACCACGAAAACATCGCCGTCTCTCGTAAACGCAAACTGGTTTCGATTCGCTTTCGACCAGTCGCCTTTGCTGCTCGTCGTCTTCTTTTTCATCTCCTCACTATTGCCGCCAACGACACCATCGTCATCGCCTCCTGTAGTAGTAAACGCACCAACCCGTTTCGCGTTCTCGTGGTCGTAAAAACTCGCAGACGCTCCTCCGCTCGTCACCATCGCGACGACGCGCCCGTCGCCGTTTGGATCAAATTTACACGACGAGTACCACTGTGTACGCAACTGCCGTCGTCCTCCTCCTTCTTCTCGCTGTTCTCCTTCATTTTCGCTTACTTTGTTCTCGATGACATTTTTCTCTTCTTCGTCTCCCTCTTTTGAGTCTCCTTCTCGTCTGCGAAAGACGGAAACGTTCCCTTCTGCGGTACACGCGGCGATCAATAACACACCACCACCACTATCCACGACAGAATCGTCTCGACACCGAAAACAATCCACGTCCACAATCTTATCGTCCATACTCACAAAAGCGAGTTCTCGTTTCTCTTTCAAGCGATGCGTCTGCGCGTCGACGCAAAAGATTTTCACTTCACTCTTCGTCGTAGAAGCAGGAGTAGTAGTACTGCACGCGACGGCAAAGAGAGACTCGTTGTTAGCGCTATCGTTTGGGACGGAACAAATGGCACGTGCCTCGTCGCCGCAGACGAGTCTTTGCAAGGAGGAGGAGGAGGAGAAGGACATTATTATGTTTGATTCGTATGGGAAAAGTTTATGAAGCAAAAGGGCAGCTTTTCTAAAAAGAACCTCAAAGTAGAACGATAAAGTGATGGTGGTGGTAGTGGTGATGGTGAAATGAATATTTTCTGCTAGACGCTGATATTAATATTAGTAGTACTAGAGACTAAATTGTGTTGTTTATGTCTACCCTCTTTTGGTCCTTTGAGAAGAAAGAACTCGCTGGACGACGCGAGGCTACGTAAGAAGCGCGACTTTTGGTGAATGAGTCGTTAGATTGTGCACCACCGATCCATTTTCAAATCACGAGATGGAATGAAGAAGCGGGGTTAGTCAAAATCATCTCCGAGATCGCCCAACAAGTTTTCAATCATGCCAAAGTGCGGGAAGTTATCTTCTTGCTGTCCAGGGACGGGAGGTACGGGCGGTTGTCCTTGTTGCTGTTGCATCCAAGCCGCCGGCCTCGCGCCGTTGGCGCCCGATGGAGGCGCCGCGCCGCCCGCATTTGCAGCTTGCGCAAACGATCCAGGCGCGGGTGGAGCCGGTGCAGCACCGTTCTCAGAGACGGACATTTGCGCGACGCCTTTGACGAGCGAAGTTGGAGGCGGGGGGCCTCTTGGCGGCGGCGGCGGTCCGGACGGCGGCATCGGGACGCTTCGGTCACCTTCAGAGGCTGATCCTCCGGCGGCAACGGCAATTGCCGGTGTGCCAGGTGGCGGAGGCGGTCCCGGAGGTAACGGTGGCGCGCCAGGACCACCGGATCCGGCGACCGTGGCGGCAGAAACGGCTGGTGCACCGGCAGCGACTGCGGCGGCTGTCGGCTTCTCCCCGGAGATGGATCCAGAGCCAACTCTCGGTATGGAAGCTGCCTTGGAATCGCTCCCTTTCCCTGAAGATGCCGGTGGACTTCCTTGCTGATATTGGCTGAGATCTCGTCGAAGTCGAACGACTTCAGCGGCTTTTTCTGCCAAAGCAGATTCAAGCGCAGAGATTCGACCACGAAGTTCGCGAACGAGCGGCGGTTCAGAGGAGGATCCTCCCGGAGAGCCGCCGGCAGAGTTTGGCGTCGGAATCGACTTATCGGCACCTTTACCAGCTTTACTCGCCGGCGAATCACTCTTACTTGTGGTATCTTTGTTCTCTTTTCTTTCCTTCGCTTCCACTTCTTCGCGCGCTTTGCGTTTTTCCGCCTCGGCTTTCTCCTTTTCCGCTTTCTTCTTCGCTTTCTCTTCATCCTTTTGCCTCTGAATAGCTTCGCGCTTCTCTCTCGCCTCGCGCTCCTTTTCATCCTTGATGCGCTGCTCTTCTTCCTGTTTCTTGCGAAGCTCCTCATCTTGGGCGCGTTTGATCGCTCTCTGCTTTTCGCGTTCGGCTTCCTTCTCGGCCTCTATGGCGGCTTTCTTCTCGGCTTCTTCCTTTTCCAATCGCGCTCGTTCTTCATCTTCGGCCAACTTCTTCAATCGTTGCCTCTCTTTTTGTTTCTGCTTCTTCGAGTGTTTCTTTTCGTTTTCTTCCGCGGCTAAGCGTTCAGCTTCCTCTTCTTCGGCAATCAACGCTTCTTGACGCATCAGAGCTTCGGCTTCGCGAAAGGCGACTTCGACGCGTTCGTTAAAAACGCGGGACAAGACGTACATCTCAATCGTTCTACGGCCGAGTTCAGCGAGGCGATGTTCGTCTCTTTCGACAGCATCGGCCGCAGAGAACCCAGCTTTCTTCTTCGTCGCGTCTTTACTATCGTTATCTTTTTTGGAATCATCTTTACTGCTATCCTCGCCGAGTTTAGAGCGCTTCGACGAACGACCTTCGGAAGAATCGTCCAAGTCTATATCATCGACATCAAAAGCAGTTCCATCCGCCGCGCGTTCCAACGCACACACTAAATCACCGGTGAGCACACAAGTGTTTGTGGCTATGGATAAAGCAGCAGAGCCGTACGACGAATTCGCACTGGCCTTGACAGCGTCCGCCACAGACGTGGAGCCGGCATCCAAGGCTCTGCATCCGCAATACAACGCATCCATGACGAGTGTTGACGTCACTTCTTTCTCGTTGAAGAATCTCTTCACGATACCTTTTAAGAGATCGTCGGCTTTTTCGGAAGCGAGATGCGTTTTTTCGGCTAAAGTACGATTGTTCCAAAAATTGCGAAGATTTTCCCACTTCTCCGGATCCTTGCGTAAAGCGTAAAGCTTTTCTCTCTTCTCTTCGAGAAATCTTCGGCAAATACCCTGTGTAATTTATAGAGAATAAACTCGGTAAGTATTCAAGTTATGGAGAAAAGTATGTATGGGTGCACGCAAACACACACGCACACGCACACATACACACACACACAAATACAAAAGGCAAATACAGGCGCCGAAACAAAGCAGAAATTTTTTCATCGCTCAAATTCTATGGGTGTTCGTTTTGTCATTCACGAGTTGCTCAGAACGAGAAATGCTCTTATCGAATTGATCTCTTCACTGCGAAAGAAGATGTTTCTTTGTTTTGACTAAGTCTCTGCGATACTATCGTTGCCAATTTGTTCGTGTAAAAAGTGTGAAAGTGTGTTCGCGCGCTCCGCAAAAGAAAAAAAAAAAGACGAATATTCAGAAATCAAAACGATAAATCGCACCTCGACGTTTGTTAAATACACGCGAACCAACTCTCGTCTGTATTGCGGGTCCAAGCATCTAAACGGTCTCGCAATCTTCTCGTGGATAACTTGGACTTGCGCTTTAATGACTAAAGTATCCGCCACGGTAAACCCGTCTAAGACTTTACCGAGTTCCATAAACTTCTTCCACCCCCAATCGTGTTCCTTCTTACAAAACCGGTGCAAAGTGTCCGAATACTTTGACTTTTTCGGATCCTTATTCACAACCGCGATGGTAAACTGCGCGAAGTGACTCCATCCCGGTAATAATTTATCGTAATCTGCCACGCACAAGAACAACGACAAATGATTGTGCACGTCGCAGCCTTGCGGGTAGACGAGAATGTACCACTTGTACCCGCCGACTTCGAAGCACTTGGAACGAAGCTCGCGTTTGGAAATCTCCGAGAAATTCTCGATTTTCCACGTGAACTTGCCGTACATGTCCGCCGGTTGTGGTCCTGTTTTTCGAGTGTTTAAAGTAGCGCAGAGAGTAAAGAAAGAATTGTTTTTCAGTCGTTTTTCCTCCCAAAAAAAACCCAAACAAACAAAGGAGAGAGCAAGAAGAAAAGACGATGATGATGACACATCCAAATTTACGCGTAGAAAGGAGGACAGAAATCGAATTCGCGCTGCGAAACCACCTACCCGAACAGTCTTCTTGCTTCCACGGCCCACCGTTACCACTGTTCACATCCAGAGGACCAGCTCGTGAGCGCCACTCGGAATCCGCCGGCGAATCTGGAGTGGGCGTTAGAACGCCGTCTACGATGGCGTTGCCATCCGCATCCAGCATTTCCTCTCGCTTTCTCGTCCCAGAGGAACTCATTTTTCTCTCTGTTCTTCTCTTTTGCTAAATGAACTCCTAATCAACGAGCGACTATCTTCTATGTGTTTAAATGCTACGCGCGAGGAAAGAAATGAATACGTATAAACTCTATTTGTATAATTCTACGTCGTATTCGCGCGTTTTTTGGTCGCGTTTCTTCCTTTTCTGTCTGTTGTTCTTATGTGGTGTGCGTAAAAGTCTGTCGCGCTTTGCTGAGTCGCTGATGTGAGCCCAGTTTTTTTTCTTGATTTTTTCTTTTTGACAATTTCTCTCTTGAGCTCTGATATTGTTACACAAGTGTATTACTTTTAACTGGTACTAGTACTACTACTACTACTACTACTACTACTACTACTGCTGCCGTAATCTATCTCATGTCTTCTATGTCGTTCTTCGTGTCTTCTTCCACTCAGTCTCGTTTCTCTTGTTGTTTGCGAACGATCACGGTGCCGCGAAACGGCTTCCCCGTTCGCGTATCGACGAGCGTTTCGAGATCGACCGAGCCGCTCAGAGCGGCGAACGCGTCCTCGTCGCCGTTCTCGTTGTGCACGCTGGTGATATACACTTGGACGCTCGTGTATCCCGGAGATGAAGAGAGATTTGCGATGGTTACTGAAGATTGAATCTTTCCTAAGATGCCGCCGGTAACGTCGTGCGAGCAAGCGGTTGCAGATATTTGCTCTTCTTTTTTTCTCTTGTTGTTGTTGTCGTTGTTTTCGTGTTCACTGCTAGACGCGTTGTACCGTAAACTGTCGTTCGTGGCGTACGCGATATCTTCGATGTCACTTTTCAAGTTATCCTTCACGCACGTCCACTCACCGTCGATTGTCGTTTCAATTTTCCGTAGCATCCTACAAGGCAGGTCGGCGTCAGCGTCAACACCATCCGGGTCGCGACTAAACACGCCTCTCGCTCCGGTGATGAACACGACTCTGATGACAACCCTTTGGTCTCTCGTTTTATTCAACGCGTACGCCTTTGCTATTTCAAGCGCGATTCTATCTCCGCTCAAAATCGAACGCCCGTGCGTGGCGTCCTCCACGACGTCCCCGTGGAGTAACAACAAAAGCGACTTTGAGGACGACGACGAAGTAGGAGACGCAGAGAAACAATGCGCTTCGCAATACTCCTTCACGGAAGCGTAACCGAGAACATCCACCTCTCCTTTCTCGTTGAACCGCCACGCGTCGCCTAAATGTCTCCGAACGCATTCAACTTTGACTTTGTTTTCTCTCTCTTCTTCTAAACTTTCACACACCAACTCGTTCAACTTTTGTACGCTCCTGCGCGTCTCTTCGCACCCGTCCAGGAAGAGCGAGGAGGTCATCTTCAATTTCCTGTCCTCGTCGCCTAACCCGCATCGTTTCGCGGACATGTGGCCAAACGAACCCGCCCCGTGAATGACTATCACTCTCTCGTTTTCATTCTTCTTTGTCTTCTTCGAAATCGCATTCTGTAACAGAATGGAACACTTCTCGAGCGCAGTTTTATCCAAGGTTTCGTACGTGGATTTATCGGTTATGGAGCGGCCGCCGAGCTTGACGATTGTGAGGAAAGTAGTCGACGTTGGTGTGGTGGTTATATCGTCGCTCGGAGGAGGAGGAGGAGGAGGAGGAGGAGGAGGAGACATTGAGTGCGTTGTTCGTTTTGAAGAAAGTCGGACGTTTTTCTCTCCCTGAAATGCTTGGAATTTTGGATTTACGAGATATTTACGAGCAGACGCTCGTATTCATTCGCACAGAGACGTTCGAAGAATCTTTAATAAATAGACGCGTTTTCCCGCGATTACAATTACAAGTACTCTCTCTTCTCGTTGTTGACCCTGTGCTCTCTCCCCGCGCTCGCTCGCTCGCGCCCTATCTTTTTACACGTTTAAAAAATTCACTTCTTGTTCTTCCCGGCGGTTTCCTTCTCTTTCCTCTTGGCGTGATTTTCTCTCCACCGTTTCAAAATGATACTCATCGCCGAACGTTCTTTACTCAACGGCATCACGGATTTAGGTTGATACTGTCGCCACTCTTTTCTCTCTAAGAGCTCGTTGGCCGCGTTCGCGGTATCTAAAGTCTCCTCTAATTTTTTGAATTTCGCTAAGCTGGCGTTGGTGAGAATGCCCCTGGTTATCGAATCTTCGCTCTCTAACGACGGTTCCAAGTACTCACGAGGCCGCAGCGGTTCCGTCTCGTCTTTAAACTCAGCGTCTGGAGTATCAATGTCGCCGAGTTCTTCTACGTCTACGCCTCTGTCTTCCGCTAAACGCACGCTTGCGGCGGCTAATCTCGCCCTCGCCGCTTCCTCCGCTCTCTCCGCTCTCGACTTGCGACTTTTCTCTTTGTTTAAAAACGCCGCGCGTTTCTCTTCCCGGTCCGATTTATCGTTCAAACCATACAGAGGCGTTTTTAATGCTTGCATTAAGATTCTGTTTGTTTTCGTCATTTGCAAATACGAAATGAACGGTAACGGAAGTAAAAATATGCGAAACGTGCCGGATTCGTACCCCATGGTAGGGATACCGAGAATCATCACCAACTGAACGAAGATCAACGTGAAGAACATTTTCCCGACGAGCCAACTCCACATGTCACCTTCACCTGGGTGCGACTGTTTGTAGTGATACACTAACTGATGTTTGAAGAAGATGTACAAAATGAAGAAAAACGCGCAACATGCCGGGAGAAGTATAGGCGCAATGACGGCATACAACGACCCGATGAAGAAAATCAACATCGTGACGCCCGGTATGCGATGCATCGGCGTTTCCTCCGGTCGCGCCCACTCCAATATTTTCGAATACGGTGGCTCAACTTTCGCTTTCATCCTGTATGAAGTATAGTTCACAAGAAACGAAAAGAGTTTCGGGAACCGAATCAATTCAAACGTCGTCGCTTGCGCCAAGCGCAAGAGAACGAATTTGAAGAAAAACGTCGAACACGCCAACGTTTGACGCATGAACGTGTACGCAAACAAGTGCGGCTCTTGTATCCAGTCGTACATGTCCTCCCAAACGTATCGACTGGACATGTTTCCGAGAACTAAGTTGATGATTAAGACGTAGAAATACGTCGTCGCCCCGAACGTGTCCATTTCGTTCAAAGAAATATACCCGGTTTGTCTCGACAGATGCAACGAAATGATGTGAGCGATGACGAGGAAAGTCAACATAATCAACGAGATTACGATGGAATAAAACGTCTCGCCGTACGTCCCGCCGATTGAGTTTACGATATCAGTTTTGTGGTCGTTCACGGCCGCAGTTATGACGTTCACTGGGCCCAAGAAAAATAACGCAAACAAAATCGAGACGATACGAGTGCGCATGGTTTTCCAACTTCGTTTATTGTTCGGCGAGGCAACGTTGTGCCAAACGATCGATTGCGGCGCCGGTGCCGGTCTCGTATCCCACTTACCAAAATCCTCGTCAATTTGTACGTTACTGATAAGTATAGCGAGCGCTTGCGATTTGAGAACGACAACTGCTCCCGTCGGTGGCGCTTGCGAATTGATAATTTTTTCCTTTGCCGCGTCCAACGCTCTCAGCTTCGAAGCTTCCTCCGCTTCGCACGCGTCTCGATGTTTCTTCGCGCTCTGCAAATGAGCCTCGCGTGATTTCAAGTTCCGTTTCCACGTCCCTGGGTGTTCTGTTTTCTCCGATTCAATCAAAACGACTTTTCTGTTCGCTTGAATCGCGTTTTCTCTCGCCTCTTTCCACATTTCCGTTTTTTTCGTCACGAAACGCAAATCGTGCGCCACGCAGACAAACATGATGTTACCTTTACCTACGATCGCTTCGATTTTCACCCTGAGCATGTGCTCGATTTCTCTCCTCGTTAATAGGCGCAAATTAGCCATCTCTTTACGTTCGCTTTCATCGAACGAGACGTCGTGCGTCATTTGCACGTCATTCGCCATGTCTTCTCTGTACTTTTCTTCAATCTCCGGCGAGCCAAAGTCTCGCATCCACCACGGAACGACCGCGTTAAACATCGCTTTCATTTTCAACATCCTTTGCTTAACCACGAGAAGATCTTTCTTCTCTTTCATCGCATCCTTTTGCTCTTCCAAGTTTTGAATCGCGACTTGGTTCAGAGTTGATTTAATATTCATGGAATCGATAGTGGTTGTCGCGTACCTCGGGATGTTCAAAATCGTGACCGTGTTCATTTTGATCCCAACCTCTTTTGGTTCTAACTTCCACATCATGAGCGCGTATTTAACAGACTCCTTCTCAATCATAAACACTAAAACGAGCGAGAATATGTACATCATGATTGTTACCACGACGAACGTTTCCATTTTTTTCGCGGCGCCCAACGTGTGTATTTTAATATCCGCCCCGGTGTGATCGATGGCTACATCCGAAACACTCGCCGTTTCTCTCACCGACGTCTCGTCGTAGTGATCCTTCGCGAATAACTCCCACAACGCTGGACAAATTATAATCGAGCAGATGGCAAAAAATTTCGCACACATGCGAAACCATCGCATTACCATGAATTCATCGATAGTCGTAAACCTTCGAATGAACGTATCCGAGGAAATAAACGCTTGATACAACCAGCCGAACCCGAAATACCCCTCGATGGCAGGTTGCAATTTCGGGACGTTTTCGTACTCCGTTTTCGATCTATCCAGCGTCACGATCGGGTCCATGATTTGTACAACGAACGGAATCCTTCGCATCCACGCGTAGAAGATGTAGAAAGCGACAAACAGAATCGCCGCGAACGCGCAATAATTAGACGCCTCTTCTCGATTTAAAGTCTCTTGACAATTGCCATCTTCAGAGCACGTGTAGTGGTAAATGCACGCAACGCCACTCCCGGTGTGCGTGATGCCTTCTTGCAAATACTCTCCGGTAAACGCGGTAGCGTAATACCCCAACCCTTCGTTACACGCGAAGCATACCAACGACGACGTGGGAGGACAACTCGTCAAATCGATCGTCGTTCCTTCCTTCGATTGGAACGCGAACGAGCTGTTTCCGTTCGCTGGATCGAACGAAATTTTCGGCGGCGTATCCGACGCCGTTAACGTTCTCACCGTGTTATCGTTGCTCAAAAACAAACTCCCATCTTGGAACGCGCAGTTCGTGCACCCGTCCGGGCACGGACACGACTGTTCCTTTGGTTTATTCGTCAGCGGGTCAATCTCCTCGCTTTTGGTTTTCAGAATCGAGGCAACCCACACGCCACCTCGCCACACCTCCTCCAATCGAGGTGGCGCAGACGGTGGCGGTGACGGCGTTGTTAACAAGGTCGAATCCTCATTCTCCGCTGCTCCAGCCGAGCCCGAATGGTTTTCAGAATACGTCGTTTGCACGGTTAACAACAGAGCCAACACGGCGATTGCAATCGACAGGTTTTTAAACCATCGCGGCGCTTTCATGCTTACTGATCCTTTCCAACACCTATATCGTGAAAAGTGGTGGATTACTGCGCGGTCGAATACATAAACGCGACATTAAAAATGAAGATACGAATGATTCAAAGGACAAAAACTGTCAAAGGTCCAAGAAAAGGTCAAGGAAAGAAGAAAAAAACAACACAACAACTTTTTTTCTTCTACGAAAAAAAAAAAGATATATATGATTTGTCATCCGATGATGATGATGATGATGATTAAGACGACGACAGACACCGCGTCCCCGCTGGTGAATACTACTCGTACTCATTCGAGCAGAAGGAGACCGATTTTGATGGCGACGTCGTCGTCCTGTCTTTTTTTTAATAATAATAAGAATAATAACAACGACATTAACAGGAGGAGATGGAGGAAAAAGAATCGTCATCATCATCATCATCATCATCGGAAAAAGATGATGACGATGATGATGATGACAAAGACGACGATTCAGACGACGAGTAGTAATAAGAAAACGGAAGAAGAAGAAGAAGAAGAAGAAGAAGAAGAAGAAGAAGAAAAGCAACAACATCGAACGACTTTATTGAAAACCGGGGCGCTGCTTAAGAAAACGTGTTTTTCGATTCTTGCCACGGTGTTCGTGACGATGAGTGGTAACGGTGATGGTAATGTTTTTTCTTTGCGAGAGAGTGTAATGACGTCTTCAAAGTCCTCGTACGCAAACGCGTCCACGTACAACTACCGAGACGAAAACTACATCGAAAACATCGCGAATTCGGTGTCCTCCTCGGAAGGGGAAACGAGGAAAGCGACGTTAAAATCAAAGGTGAAAGGCGAAAACGGGAAAAAAATTGAACGGTGCGCCGGACAATGCATAACGACGTGCGTGAGAGGGAGTTTCAATTCAACCTCGGGTCCCGGGTTAGGACCGCTGACGAAAATACAGGAACCGTTTGTCTTTAAAGACGGGTTCCGGAGTCGACAGTATTGCGTGGAAGAGTGTTTGGATTATTGCGCGCTCAAAGTGAACAAAGAGGTGGCTTCGGCCGCACCGCCGATAGCGTTGAAATAAAGGTGGTATTTAGCAGCAAATGTAGTAGTCATTTAAATAGAAGAAGAAGAAGAGATTGCGAGTTGATGATAGATTAGTAGAAGTATATTCATTCTCCAAACAACAACAACAAGGAGTTTAATAATAATTGATTATTAAATAGCTTTTTCAGTGTTGTTTTTGACTTTATTAAAGATCCCCCGAGGCTGCTTCTTCCGGCTCTTTCTTGTCGAAAACTTTCCCGAACCACGATTTCTTTTTCGTCGGCTCCGGTTCGTCCGGCATCGGCGGATCCGCCGCCGACCCTTCTTCGCTAGACGTCGCTTCCTCTCCTCTTCCTCCACCTTCTTTATCTTCTTCTTCCTTCGTAGGAGTAGACGTATTTTCAGATTCTTCATCAGCCGCCGTCGTCTCCTCGCCCTTCTTCTTGTCCTTCTTCGAGTTCTTTTTCGTCGAGTTCTTCCCGGTCGCGTTGCCGGTCGAGTTCGTCTTTGGCTTTTCCACCTTTGGCGCCGGCTTCGACTTTACTTTTTTATACTTTGTCATTCTCTTGGACAACTCGCTTTTCACCTCTTTGCTAGTAAACGCCGCGTCTTCGTGCGCCTCTTTCGCCTCTTGCTCTTTTTCTTTCTCCTCCAAGAACGATTCCAAATCTGCGATGTCTTGCAACAACGGTTCGGTTTCGTTGGCAAAAATGTGCTTCTTCTTGTCCTTCCAAGTTCCAATCGTTTTACGCGTATCCGCGATCCACTTCTTGGCGTATTTCACGGACTCTGGGCGCACGGAAGACTCTTGCGCTCGGAAGATGAACGCGTCCGAGACGTCTTTCAAACCTTTGTGTTTCGTTTCATACGTTGTCTTGTTGGCATTTTCGCCTTCGTCGGTGTACAACCAGTCCTCGGCGTCTTCCAACGATTGCAAGTGTGACTCTCTTTGCTCCTCCGTGGTGACTTTTTCAATGTCTTCGTCTTGACGAACTTTCGAGCGCGAAGAATAAATGTAGGCTTCCAAGTTACTCTTCGCAGCTTCGGTTTCGCGTTTCGCTTGATCCTTCGCGTGGAGCTTTTCGAGCTTACCCTTGGATGCAAGAATTTCCGCGTTCGTCATTTGAACGATTGGATTATCGGATTCGGAGACGAGCAAGTCGTGCTTGAACTTTCGCTTTCGCTCGCGATATTGCGGAATGTACACTTCTTCTTTGTCGTCTTCTTCTTCTTCTTCTTTTCCTTCTTCTTCTTCCTCCTCTTTTTCTTCCCCTTCTTTCGTCTCCTCCGAAGCCGCCGGTTTCTCTTCTTCTTCTTCAGCGCTTTCTTTTTCGCCCTCTTCCGCCTGTTCTTTTTTACCCGACTCGCTGTCGGTCGCGTCGGTTTCCTTTTCCTCTTCATCTTCCTTCTTCTCTTCTTCCTTGGTAGTCTCTTCCGCCGGCGCCGCCGCTTCTTTCTCCTCCTCCTTTTCCTCTTTTTCATCCTCGGATACGGTGGCGGCGGTTTCATCCGTCGCCTTCGCGGTCGTTTCAACTTCTTCAATCGTAATATTCTTCTTCGACTTCTTGTCGTCCATTTTTTTCGACTTCTTCGGGCGAGGAATCTCAACCATATCCGTCACGATGACTTCGAACTGCGCCTTCTCGACAAAGAAGATACCGCTCGGGTCCATCGCGAAAGTCACCGTGACGTTACCGTCCTCCGTGTTGTTGTACTTTTCTCGGAAATGGTCGATGCCGGACACGTTGAAAGTGGCGACGTCGGCTGAACTCCACGCCGGCGGTAAAACGAGTTCTTCTTTGACGTTGTCCTCGCTCTCGTCGCCCGATTTCACGGCGGCGATGAACGTTTTCAAAATGTACTCGTTTGCGGTGACGTTTTCAATCGTTACTTTCGAGCGCGACGGGTACGCGTCGAATCGATTGAACAACGCAATTTTGTTGTTCTTTTCCTCGTCCTCGTCGACACCACCGACGACTTGATAATCGATCCCGTACGGCAACGCATCTGCGGCACCAAATTTACGCATGCGAAACGTCGTGCTCATGTTCGCCGCGAACAAACCGGCGCCCATCGCGACGGCTTCGTCCGCGTCCAACCTCTTATCGATAGACTTGCCAGAATCCTTCAAAACTTCCTCGTCGATCAAGCGTTGAAGCGCGGGAACTCGGACGGTGCCACCAATAACCTCAATAGCTTCCACGTCTTCCAAAGTCAACCCAAGTTTCGGCAACTCCACCGTCACCAACCTTCGCAACGGTTCCAACATTCGTTGGAACGTCTTCTCCGCCTTGGCTTCAAACGTCGCGCGGTCAATCGTCGACCTGAAATCGATGTCCTCGAACATCCCTTCCACGCTGACTGGCGCTTCTTTGTTCGCCGAGAGCATCTCTTTCGTCTTCCTCACCTGCTTTCTCAACTTTGCCACCGCTCTCTTGTCTTTCGTCACGTCTTTCCCGTTCGTCTCTGACCCGTGTTTTTCTTGAAACTCATCCAAGAAATGGTTCACCAAGAGAACGTCTAAATCCTCGCCACCGAATTCGTCGTTCCACTCGACTGATTTCACGACGAACGACCCGTACGTCTTCTTCGACCTTCGTTCGCTCAAGGCGCCGAATTCGACTAAACTCGCCGACGAGTGACTCGACCCGACGTCGTAAAAAATCACGTTCCTCGTTTCGTTCTTCGCGAAATCCTTATCAATTCCCCACTGCAAGGCTGCGCACGACACGTCGCTCACCAACGCCATGACGTTTAACCCGGCGATATCCGCCGCGTCGTACAAGGCCCTTCGTTGCGTCTGCGAAAAATACGGCGGCACCGAAACCACCGCGTCTTTAATCGCGCCTTTCCCCAACGCCGTCCCAATCTTCATCGCGTATTGTAACGTCGTCGCCACTAACTCCTCGATCGTATGCGATGAATAATTATTTTCAATATCATCATCACCATCGCCATCACCATTTTGTTTCCCACTGCTGCCGTTTTCAACGTCGATGAAAACTTCCACCGTTTCTCGTCCGTTCCCTTGGTTGTTCTCTCGAATCTCAAAAGGCAACTTATACTTTTCCTTATAATCCAAAACCAAATCCGATTTCGCGCTCTTCCCTAACAACTCTCTTAACCTCGTGGTCACTTTCTCCGGGTACCTGGCTTGGTAATTCATCGCCTCTTCGCCTAACCATCGATCTTGGTTGATGAATGACACCGCGACGGTGGTTTTCCGTTTCGAGATCTCGTTTATGACTAAAGTAATCGGCGTTCGTCCTGGGGCGACGATGGAAATCTTGAGGAACTCCGCGCCGTAATCGATGCCTAAAACCGCCGCTTT
>Ga0255752_10003109_pt1 | contig 17608 bp, 22 predicted proteins | sample 011ome_25_FD_179952 | JGI IMG/M metagenome (GOLD analysis project Ga0255752, IMG submission 179952) | Coastal salt marsh microbial communities from the Groves Creek Marsh, Skidaway Island, Georgia - 011512CT metaG (version 2) | ecosystem: Environmental > Aquatic > Marine > Intertidal zone >... | reverse complement strand
GCTGCTACGTTAGCATCAATTGTATTAAAGTCTTCAGCGTACCTATCAATACTTCTAAGAGACTTACCATCTCTAGTTTGAATAGCATCTACAAATTTAAGATAATTTGTTCTGCCTCTTTTAGATTCCACTAGGGCAGTAGCTATTACTAGATCATTAGCTCTACGATAGTCACCACCAGTCACTACTACGTGCTGATTAAAAGCATCAACCATGGCAGGAACAATTTGGTCATCCTCTGCTACACTACCTGCTCTTCTGATTGTATCGTTAAATTGTTGATCCTGTTGCTCTATGTTACGCTTACGCTTTTCAGGACCAAAGTTATTAAACATAAATAGAAGTTTATCTTGGTCAACTTTTTGATCAAAGGTTTGTAAAGCAAGAGGATTAATCTGTGCTTCATCTAAGTTCATTCTATAGTCAGAATAATGCCTTGATACTCTTTCGGCTGCTTCTTCAGTAGTCAAGGACAACCAATTATTTTGGTTAGTAATCCAGTCTTCTTTTAATCTAGCTGTTAAATTAATTGCAGCCATCTCAGCTTGATGCTGTTCATTAGCTCTCTTACCATTTAACTCATCACGTTCTTGTAGTGCTTTTGCTTTCTTTGCTTCTTCTTGCATTAAATTAGTTAGTGGTGAGATAGCATCAAGAAATTGAGATAAAGGTGAGGCTTGAACTATAGGTTTTTCAGGGGATACATAGGTATCTACAGCACGTGCTGTTGGCGTGACTTCTGTGGGAGCATTAAGCTCACCTACTAGTACTCTTTGTTTAGCCATTTGTTTCCCCTATAGTACACTTGAGCCAGCGTTTAGCCATACTGATGAAGGATTATATGTAACAGGGGTAAACGCTGCAGTCTGACTACCAAGCTTATCACCACCACCAAAAATATTGCTAAAAATACTGTCTGCTTGATCACCTATTTCTATCTCTGATGAAATAGCAGAAGAAGCTGCTCCTAATATAGCCATACCTAGACTTGGTTGTACACCACGTTGAACACTTCTAATTCTTTGTAACATCTGAGCGTTTAATCCTAGCTTCTGTACTTCTATGTCATCAAAGATAGCATTAACTTGTCGAGTGTAGATATCAAGTCCCTTGAGTTTATCAGACTCAGCTTGCGAAAGTTTTATAGCTTCTGTTTGACCTGCTAAACCAGACTCACCACTAGCCGTTATCATAGTACCTTCACGTTTTAAAGCAGCTATAACTAGGTCTTGCTTTTTCTGTGAATATTGATCGCTAATTTGAACAGCACGTTTTTGTAAACCTTGTATTTGCAGGTCTCTAGCCTGTGCTGAATTAATTCTGTTTTGTAAGTAGTAAGCTTCTTGTTGTTTAGCTTTATTAGAAGCGTCTATAAAACCGCCTATTCCTTTAGCGATTGATAGTGCTGTCATAATACCCATATTATATCCTCACAAATTCTAAAAAGGTCTTGTTACCAACACCCCACGTGTCATGTCTCTTAATGAATACGCATCCTATATACTTTAACCAATTCACTGCTTCTGTATACTCAGCGTCACAAGCATTGGTTAATACTGGATACTTCTTGTTTAGCCTGTTAATCCATGGCAGAGATTCACGTGCAAATTGACGCCAACCTTTTTTTAGTGGAGGGGCTGTAAGTAGCCAAGGCATACCTGTCATATCGTCTATACCAACTATACCATACATACCAGCTAGTTCATTTGTTTCTGTTACTACAATAGTCCAACATTCTTCTGAGTGATCAAAGCCTTCTTGTAATGCTACCTTAACACTACCATGTGAGGCTAGTACTTCCTGTGTATCTTCTGGTCTTAGGTTTGTTGCCAGATGATCTACATCAGCCTGTACACTTGCTCTCACATGTAGTGTCATTATAGTCTCCTTGAACGTAGGACGTAGAACCCTTCCCACTCTGCTGATTGGAAGATGCAGGGTAGAGGGTTATCACTTTCTAATACAATACTTACTGAACTAGATTTACCTAACACACCAAAACGGTATGTACCAGACTCAATAGCAGCACGATTAAGTATGTTAGCACCACTACCTACCACACGGCCTGTAAAGGTACGCACATATGGTGTACGTTTAAGAGGCGTTACAGTTACATTAAAAAAGGCTGTATCATTATAAACAACAGCATAGTTTCTTAATTGTAATTGTCCAGTAGTAATAGGTTTGTTATCTTGCTTTAGTACAGGCTCAGAGAATTGGTATTTAAAGGTAAACGGAATACCAGCAAAGACTTTCTCAGAGTTAGCTAACTTTGCAGCTACCTCACTAAGTAAAATAGTTTTTCCTGTTTGATCTACATATATTACATTAGAGTCTACATAAGGTATAGTAGTAAGTCCACCTGTTTCTAACATTACTCGTCTATCTAAATGAATAGAAAAGTTACCTGTAGTATGAACTGTAGCACTATCAACAGACAAATTAATCTTTTCTAAGAACAAGTTGTTACTACGTCTAATTAACAAAAAGATATCTGCTCTGTTAAAAGATACACCTATTACATCACCATCAAATACCCAACGTGACCATGAAGACTGTAGTTTTTCTCTACCACTCCAGTAATAACGATAAACATAAATAGCTTTAGGATCATCAGTAGACTGTGCAATAAGCATATCTTCATTAGAGGATGTTTGTATATTTGTTACAACACCTTTAAGATACTGAGGTACATGCGCTGTAATTTCTGTAGCATCATTGACATCAGTATCAGTGTCTACAAAGTATTCCCACATACCTGAAAAGGCACCACGATTAGAAGAGAAGTATACATACTTACCAGCCTGTGATGGCTTGGCTACAAGACTAGCTTCAAACTCAGTAGTACTAGCTACATTAATAGTTTCAGGGGTAAGGATAGGATCAGCAGTAACTTTGAACTGTGTTAGATCAGAGAAAAGTAATAGTGACTCGTTAAAAGGTACAGCATGTTTAAGGATACTAACTTTGTTAGAAGACACTGCTACGTCAATAGGGTCACTATCTACAAGCGCAAGTACTGACTTACGGAAGAAATCAAAATCTACAAACTCACCTGCTCTAGCAAAGATAACATTTTCATCAGCTAGTAAACCTAGTCTGTTACGATGAAAGAAAATATCAGCAATAGTATAACCTACAAAAGAGGGGAAGGGGTTTGTATCATCGTTACCTACTTGACGGTCAGCATAGCTAACTTCATCAAACTGAAAGTCACCACTAACTAATTTTGATAACTTATGTGGAAGGGTAGTAGCATCTAAGTCAATAAGGGTATTAGGTTCTGTTGTTTCTTTCCACACACCGTCATTAAATTTAACATAGTAATCATCTTGTGCTTTTTGGTTATCGCCTGATACCTCAATAACAAAATCATTTGGTCCCTCAACAGGAAGCTTTTTAAAGTCTGGTGTTTCATCCTTGAATACAAGAAGGTGTTCGTTACCATGTGAGTCACCTACTTCTACTTGGAAGTCTGTGGCATCAGTTGACTGAATGTGTAATACTGAGCCATAACGAGTAATTGTAATACCTGAAATAGCACTAGCATCAGTAATGTTTTCATAAAGATTAGTGTCTACAGCAGTAGCTGAAAAAGTATCTAAGTTTTCAGCAATCAAGTCAGTAGATGCACCACGTTCTGCATTTTGTGTCTCAGGAGTAGTGTCTTGTGTTGAGGACTTTGTAGCAAATTCTACTGTTTCTGTTGTTCCACTTTTAGTAATCTTTAAACGATATGTAGAAGAATAGTCAGCCTGACGTACATATACTAATGCCTCAGGGTTACGTGTAGGACTTGTGGCAGTGCCTTGGGCTACTGTTGTATTCTTGTTTACAATAAAGGTTGTATCTGCAATAGATACAGCAGCTAGCTCTAAGCTAGGGTTAGTCAATCCTGATAAATAACTAGCAGCGTTATTGGTAACAGTCTTAGATACACCATCTTTGTCAAACACCCTGATAGTACCAGCCGTATCTACCACCATAGAGTAGAACTCATTCTCATCCCTACGGATAGTATGGATAAAAGCTTTATCCAGATCAGAAATAGTACCTAGATCAGCAACATGCTCAGAACTAGGACGCTTAGACAATCCTGTTACCACGCTAGACAGAGCGTTCTCTTGTAGTTCTGCTTGTGTAGCTAGACGTAGTGATGGTGGCTGTTGTGATACACCATTAATAAGGTTAGGGATAGATTGACTGATGAGTGCCATTAGATTGTTCTCCGTCCCTGCCTATCAATAATGCTAAAGGTATCATAGTTGTCAAAGATGTTATGATCATCAGCAGCTTTATCAAAATCTTTTAATTGTACTAAAGCCTGTTCTTCATCTTTTTCTTGGAAAGTGTGCAATGTGTTAGAACCTACTACACGATCTTGAAATATACGAGTAGCGCGTAGTACAATATAACGCTTTGCTACTTCTGGTAAATCATCAAATATTAACTGTATTACCACATCAAGGGCAACATCCGTACTAATAATAAAAGTGTGATTAACTCTGTCGTACATTTTTAAGCCACGCTGCACAAGATTAGGCGCGTTAGCTTTTAGTGTGGCATCTGCTCTAAGAATATCAGCAGGTAAAATTATCTCACCTGCCACTGTCTTAGCAAAACTTTTGTTTAATTCTGTGTTAAAGTGCCAGCCCATAGACTGTACTTCTCTGTCAATAGTATTTAAAATACTTTCTGCAATCTCAGCTTCAACTAGTCCTGATGATAAACTACTAACTGGTGCCTCACCAATGGCAGATAGCATTGTATTGACTGCATCTAATTTACTTGTTCCTGCCATTTAACTACCCTTTACCCATTTCTTAGACGATGATTTTGTTTTAGCTGGGTCCCATTTAGTTTTTGCAGCCCAATATGCTGCACTCGTTTCGCCTTTAGCAATATTCTTTTTATGGCGATTCTCAAATGCTTGGCGTTGACCTACTGTTTGATTAGTCTTAACACCCTTTTGTCCATACCTAATCATCTTAGGCTTATCTTTAGTACCTATTAACACCGCATGAGACTTAGAGGCATTGGGCGTTCTTTTAGGTATCCGCAAACCCTTAAAGGTTTCTCCTGCGTGTGTAATAGCCATACTATTCTCCAAAGTAAAAAAGGGAGTAGCCGTTAAGCTACCCCCAATATTCTTAGACCTCTACAAGACCAATACATGATGCAGGACGCAGGACGTTGTGTCCCATTGCGTACTTAGCAACCATGAGTGTGCCTTGACGGTTGATCTGGTACTCAGACTCCATGCCCAAGTCAAGAAGCTTGACAGTAGCAACAGCTTCTGGTGTAAAGACAAAGCCACGTAACTTAGCAGCTTCTGCAACCATGTCGCGTCCATCTACAGCAGCAGTTGGAAGGTCATAGTGAGTAGTGCGTCCAGAACCAGCAGTGTTTGCTAGTGGCTGGTTGTCGTTTGTCTTACCTTCATCAGCATTACCTGTGGTAAAGTTCTGATACAGGTTAGTTACATCAGCATGGTTTGACATGATTACAGGAATACCTGCAATTGACGGAACCATACCTGAAGCAATTGAACCGTTACCACCAAAGTCTTGGTTCATGTATGTCAGCTTTGAGCCATCAGTTACATCCATCAGTGCATAGTACTGTGCTGGTGGAAGGACAACTACAGCGTTGTCTGATGGTACGTTAGCAATGTCCATTGTTTTCTTGGCATCAAAGACTGCCTTAGCAAGCTTTGCTGGATCAAGAGAGTCAGCAGTAGCTGTACCAATGGTGACATTTGAAGTAAAGTCTTCTTCAGTGAAAGCTTTGTAGTCTTGAATAAGACCAGCAGCGGCTGTTGCGTTAGTTGACAGCGCAGCTTTAACAAGCATACGAGCTACGTTACGGTCTGCTTCGTTAGCTAGTGCAATACCAGCTTCCTTTGAGTAGATTGAACGTACATCGTAGTGGTTGATAGCTTCATCAATGTTAGCAATGAACTGGCTTGAGATAAGCAAGTCGTCAATTGTGACGATACGCTCACCTGCACGAATTGAACCACCTGTGATTTCGTTGCCAGGGGTCAGGTATTCAGCAGTTGCACGGCCTGTCATTGGGAATGAAGCAGACTTACCTTTTGAGATTGTGCGAGTACGCACTTTATCCATAAGGACTTTCTTTTCCTCATAGGCTGTTAGGACTTCTCCTGCATACAGCTTGAGAAACAGGTCACGTACGTCACCTGTTAGGTTATTCTGGCCTTGAAAGCTTACGCTATAGGCCGGATTTGAAGCGGCTTGTGCCATTTTAAATTACCTCTTAGTAATGTTAATGTGAGTTGAATTACACTCTGCATTACACTACATCCTTTCTCCAAGATTGTCCCTCGCAAGGGGTCAGGGGTAATCGTTTGTTATGTTAGCTTCGTGTTAGGGATATAGTCCCTTCTAGGTACACCATAATGTAACTAGAAGGAAGGGGGAACTCTTATACAATTCCCCCAACCCCATGCAACAATGTTAAAACAGACTAGACTTGGCTAACTTATCAGCAACCTGCTGTCTGTAGGCAGGGTCTTTAGCGTATCTGGGGTCACGCATAGCAGCAGTTAATTCTGCATTGCTTTCAAACTTCCCACCAGAGGACACAGAGCCTGTCTGTCCAGAAAGGAGACGAGGTTCTGCCTCAGAACGATAACGAGCATTAAGACCTTGAATCGCCAACTTAATTAGATTAGTGTCACGCGATTCCATTGTTGAGTTAAAAGCATCAATTTCGTCAGGGGGTAGATTATCTGCTGCCCACTGTACTAATCCTTGATACTGTTCTGCACCACCTACTAGATCGTACATACTAGATTGGACTTGTTCAGACAAAGCGTTCTGTCCGTCAATCCATGAGTCAACTACTGCCTTTGAAAAACCAGCCTCAGCCAGTGCTTGATAGGCATCTTCAGTTAATCCACCTAGCTTTTCATATTCCTGTTGGAACGCATCAAAGTCTAGGCCATTTGCATCTAGTGCTTCAGCAATATCAGAAGGAGTAGCATCTGCTATCTGCTCTTCTGTTATTTCTGACTCTTGTTCTTGCTGAGGTTTACCTAGCTTACTCTCTAATGCAGAGTATGCCTTAGCCATATCCTCAACTGAATTAAATTTCTCAGGTAGCCACTCAGGACGCTCAGGGTCTTGTTGACTACCTTCTACTTTAGCCAGCATAGCATCTACATGCTCTTGTGACTCAGCAGGTTCTTCTTGATAAGTGTTAATACTGTCTGCCATTATTTACCTAACCTTCTACAGCCCCTTTAGCTAACTGTGGAGTAGCACTTTGTGCTAGCTGCATAGCTGCTTGAGCTTCCATCTGTTCTTGTTGCATTTGTTGTTGCATCATTTGTTCTTGTTGTTTCTGCTCAGGTGTCTTTATAAGTCCTGAGGTATCAATACCAAGTGATGCAGCTAGGCGATCAATATAATCACCCAAGTTCATCTCACTCTGAATAACTTCTGGCCCCAGCGGTTGAAGATATTGTAAGAAAGTTGCTAGTTTATTTAAGTCTTGTCCACGGCCTAGTGCCTCAATACCTGTTACTACTGTAGGCTTGACACTATCCTTAGGCATACGTGGCATCTTACCCTGCTTAGTTAATGACTCAAGCAATAGGTTGATTAGAGGTAGCTGAAACTCCTGTGATAGAATAGAGTACACACCACCAAGGGCTGTCTCTAGTTCTTGCGCCATGAAACGCACTTCTTCTGCTGTTACACGCTCTGCTGCTCTTTGTACAGAAGAGTTTAGCAGAAAAGCAGCACCAAGTCTATCGTTAATCATACGCATAGTCTCTAGTGAAACACGGAAGTCACCACCTTTAGCTACCTGTAGGGTAGACACATCATTACTGTCACCCTGTAGGAACGCACCATTAGGTGCAGCAGCTAGGTCTTTACTTTTTGTAGTACCATTAGGCCGTACAAGGAACAATACCTTAGCTGATGCTGCGCTGCCTTGTACAATAGCTTTTGTTAAAGCCTCAAGACTACGTAGATCACCAATGTATTCTTCAATAAACCCTCGCCCATAGTCCTCACCGTCAATACGAATAAACCGTAGTGGGATGAAAGGGCTTTGGTCTAGCTTAAATTTACCCTTAGTCTTTTCAATAGTAATACCAGCTACTTCCTGTATAACTTCGTATCTATTATCCACACGCTTAAGGCATGTATACAAATCGTAGCTTTTAACAGGAGTATCTGATGGTGGGATCATTTCCCTTATTTCATCAGGTAATGTAGATGGAGCCATAGACTCCTTGGTAATAATCTCTAGCACATTACCCATAGTGTCACGCTTAGTGCAGTAACGGTCAGGCCGGAATACTTTCATTCCACCTTCTTTGGGCATATAAACAAGAGCATTACCAGTAACGATAAGTAACTTAAGTGCCTCAAATACTGGCACACGAATAGCCTTACCCTCAATTTCTTGCATAGCAGCACGTTCAATACGTGCAAGTCCTTCTTCTACTTGACCACGGTTGTTACCTGCTAACTGTTGCAGATCAAAGTCATCAATGGTCAACCGAAAGAAAGGACTGTTTGGTGGGAGCAGGGCAAGCAATAGCTTTGATGCTAGGTTGTTTACACCTCTTGCTCCAATACCCTGATAAGGCGTGGCATAAATAGAAGAACTACTATGACCTTCCTCTGGTAAAAGAGTAGGAATAGTAAGCCTTGCTGCTTCTCGCCCTCGTTCTAGGAACGTATCTCGTTCACTTTCTAGTTGGCTGTAGCGTTTAGCTACTGTACCTACGTCTTGTTCCATGTGTTATTCCTTATACAATAATCTTGCTTTTATATCTTTTCATACGCTCACTTTGTTCAATGATAGGAGCAGATGAAGTAGTATCAGGCATCATGTCAGTAGGTTCAGCGATCTTTTCTTCTTCATCATCAGTATCTTTACTCATGAGTTTCTTAACTTCACTTGTGTTTACTGTGAAAGCACCCATACTGATCTCCTATCCGACAGGGATGTTCAACCCTGAACCACCATCACCACCTATGTTAGCAGAACCAGTCTTAATTACCAAAGCTTTTTTACCCTTACGCCTACGTCCCATTTTACCACCTTCTGTTTCTACCATAGCTTCAGCTTCCTGATCCATTGGTTTAGGTGCAGCGGTAGATGCAGCAGGTGTTGGTGCTGGTGCTGGCTTAGAGCTTCTTCTAAAAAATCCACCCATATTATACTCCTGTTGTTGGAATTTGTAAACCTGAACCAGAACTACCTGTCTGTACAGAAGTGTTTTTTATATCAACACGTAGTTTACGTTTACCTGTTTTCTTTTTAAGTCGATCTGCGTCTAAACCCTGATCAGCAAGCTCAATATCTGGTGTCTTTGCGACAGCAGTTACTGGTCTAGCTGGTGCAGGTAGTGGCTTAGGTGCTGATGATCCGAATAATCCACCCATGTGTCATTCCCCATAATCTTCGTTATAAATATCTGTAAGTTTTTTTACTACTGATTGTTGTCCCCTGAGAAACGCTAGCTCCTCAGAGGTGATTTGTTCATGTGGAAGTTTATCTGGATAAAGCTCCTGTAAAGCGTTCAGTAGAGCAGTAGTAATGTTTAATGAATATCCTAAGACATTAACCATATTAAATTCACTTTCGCTAATAGGTACAGTTTAGACTATATGTCTACTAATTCACAAGCTCCTGCAGTACAAGCTAAGGTTTGACTACCTGATGTAGTGTCTTCCTTTTCATATAAAGACAAGGCAGACCAATCTATACTCTCAGGCATTTGTTTCTTTAACTCCTCATACTGTTCCTTATCAATCTCTTGATATGGTGCTTGTGCATACGAGTGATCACTGTGTGGTAGGAATGAAATACCTGAGCAGATGTCAAAGTTTTCGTAGACCCATGCACCTACTGCCATCCACTCTGCATCCTTGACTGTGATAGTCACAGATGGTTTGTGTTCACACCAGTGTAAGGCATAGTTCTTCCACAATTCTAGCTGCTGTAGTGCAGTCATATCGTTACGAGTAACAGCACCTACTGGTGACTTAGTAGGGAAGCTAAACACTGTAGTAGAGTCAGGCTTCATCACGCATGGTTCAGCAGGAATACCACTGTCCTTCATAAACTGTGTTAGTGGGTCTTTGTTGTCACCACGCACAGTACGAATGTAGTACTCACTGTGTCTTGCATGAATACCTGATGCAGTGTTTGTCAATTGTGATACAGTACCAGATGGTTTGACACAAGTAATAGCAGCAGAAGCAGGGACACCTAGTTTATCAGCATAGATACGGTTGACATCAATAGCCTGTAGCTTAAGCTCTTTGAGCCAGCGTGGGCTATCAACAGTCTTAGATAGTACATTGTTATCCATGATACCTGTTAGTGATACACCTAGTAGACGCTCTTCCTCCGTATTCTTCTGCCAAATCTTACGTAGGTATGGCATCTTAGTAAAGGTAGACTGTACTGTACCAAGGATGGTAGCTAGTCGTACCTTACGGCGTAGACTTTCTAGGTCATCGTGTTCACGTACTACTACCTCTGTCAGATTACAGAACTGGTATGGGCGTAGGATAATTTCAGAGCAAGGGTTAGTACCCCACTCATGTCCTGTCTCCCTACGTCCATTCATCTTAACATGGTTGTCTGCTGCTGGACGAGAGAAGATACCACGCTCACCAGACTTAGACTCTACGAGAGATAACCACTCACGCATAAACCCTTCCATGTCAGGCTTGTCTGTGTAGGCTACAGAGTTATTAGCTAACGCACGTTGACCCTCGTTTTCCCACCACTGACCTGACTTAGCGTGTGCCATACGTCCGTCACTTAGGTTAGACAGGCTGATCATGGCTGATCGGCGTACACCACCTACTACCACAACCTCACCAATCTTACACATGATATCGTGACACTCAATACTAGTAAGCTTACGTCCTACTGCACCCTTAAACTTAGCCACAACAAACTTGAACAAGTCATCAAGAGGCTCAGGTCCACTAGCTCTACCACCAAAAGTCTTAAGCCTAGCACCTGCTGGTCTAATCTTAGACATGTCCCACTTTGGAATGTCACCTGAGTACAGGTGTGAGAGTAGCTTATGTAAAGCCCTAGCCCACCCTTCCTTACTATCCTTAACTGCAATGACATCATCACTATAATCTAATGCCTCAGGTATATCAGGAAGCTTGGCAATAGACTGACGCTCTACACTGAAGCCGACACCAGTACCACACAGTAAGATAAACATAGCCTCATCAAAGGCACGAATATGATCTACTGGTAGATAGCTACAGTTGTAGATACACGTGTTGTCACGGTCTGCTGCTACCCCTGCTGTCATCACGGCTCTCATGCTAGGCATCACCTCAAGGTTGATGATTGCTTCCTCAATCTCTTCTAAGTCTTTTGCAGGTAGACCAGTAGTAGCAATGTAGTTGATATATCGTTGCACTGTCTCAGGCCAAGTCTCTCGCCTGTTCTCTTCTTCTAGCCACCGTGCATATCTGCTAGTAGCAATGAATGTTTGGTAGTCAGTTGGTAGGTAATTGCTACTCATCTATTGTCTCCATTCCCTTGTAGTACGCCACGTTCCTTGCGGCTCTCTAGTTTTTGTATATTCATAGCAGCTATAACTTGTAGGCTATAGTTAATATCCCTAGCTACTGCTGCTACATACCACAACACATCGCCTAGTTCTTTGGCAATCTCGTGTGCTTCTTTCTTAATATCTTTACCATCTCGTACAATCTTCTTTACCTTTTCTGCTACCTCACCTGCTTCACCAGCTAGGCCAAGGGTAGGATAGGTTAGCTTGTACTCTTCTGGATAGATGGCAGTCTTATTAGCGCGTTCTTGGTAGGCATTAAAATCCATACTACTCTTCCCCAATCTCGCCACCGTCATTCTTAGTACAGTATACCTCACTAATATAGTTGAACCCCATGCCCTGCAAGAAGGACTTAAAGTTATACATCAAGTCAGGAAGGTATCCCTCTGTTTCAAAAGTATGTTCAATAGTTCCTGTAACATTTCCATCTTCGTCTGTATGCTCACACCGAAAGGTAATATAATCGTTCACCAGTTTACTCCCTTAGTTTTTTCCATAAGTTTTATCATCTTCTTGAGATACCAGATAGCTTTCTCTGCATCCTGAATAGGGTTGCCCTTCTTGAACAAGCGTGAGCCTGTGTACTTAATGACGTTACCGTGACAGTAGCTGATGGCATCCCAATCACCTAGTACGTCAACGATGTAGTCAATAGTTTCAATGCCATTATCTGCGTAATGGGCAGGGCTGTTTACCATGTCTTCTTCTTTGGCTTTTTGTTTCATGTATGCTTCATGTCCTACATGGGATTCCATAGCTTCACCTCTCCTGTGTCTGTGTCATACTCACCATTGCGTAAGATACGTGCTAGCCTAGCGTTCTCTATTGCTATCTCTTCTGATAAGCCTTTCTTATTGTACGCAGCAACCACTGTATCCCACGTGCAACCAGAAGACAGAAGTTTATTAGCAGTCTTGGGACCAACAGTTGGACAGCCGCTGTAGTTATCTGTACTATCCCCAACCAAAGTTTGGAAAAGGAAATTGTAGTTAGCTTCTGCCTCAGTGATTGTAACCACTTCGTCATTAAGCCAGTGCTTTGCTGGTACAGTAAGTAAGTCCTTATCTTCAGACCAGATAATTGTATCTGGATTAGAAGTACCAAGTATCCCCATGACATCATCTGCTTCTAGTCCTTTATAAATTATAGTGTTGTACTTGCTCATCATATAGTGTCTTGCATAGCTAAGAAGCATAGGCTTGCGTACATCTTTACGATTAGCTTTGTAGTAGGGAGCTACCTTTTTACGGAAGTTATCTTGATCAGATAAAGTAACGATACAGTCTTGAACAGGTGCAGCATCTACTAAGCCAGAGATGTATTCATCTAGCTTGTAGTCTACATCATGTTCCCAAGCATGTAGTGTCCACAATCCATTACCCCAATCCGTAGGTTTCTCTGCTACCACTGCTGCTTTGTAAGCTATTATGTCTCCATCAATAAGCAGTAGGGTCATCGTGTATGTCCTCTTTATTTTTTTCATCATCTTTAAGGTTGTTGAGTGTTACTATCTTGATACCTGTAGTCACTTGAATGTAATCAAGGTATGACTCAACGATCCACTTAATACATAGGCAGATAGACACGCCAAAGAATGAGGCAGTAAGTATCAACCTAAAAATAAAATCAAAGTCCATGCTGGATGCACTCCTTAGCCTGACCAACAGACATCTTGAACCACTCACCCCTGCGTTCAGCTATCTCTTCAGCAGCCTTGTGTGCAGCCGACTCAGCCTTACGTCTGTCCTTAGTAGCTACAGAGTACATAAGCTTGTAGTTACGGAAGGGACTGCTGGTCTGATAACCATTCAGCCTATCATCTGCATCAAGAGCCATGCCAATCTTTACCCACTCAGGCCATGCTGAGTTAGTGATGATGTAAACATATCCCTCTGTTACAGAGTTAATAAGATTATGACTATGCACATCATCCCAAGATTTATATCTACCTGCTTTATGTAGTGGGTGTTTCTTGGAAACCTCTTTACCATTAACATACATTCTATTAGCATCACGCTTACGTACTGCCTCTGGATTATCCTTATAGAAAAAAGGTTTACCTGTCTTAGGATTAGTGGGTGTCTGCCCAATTACTTCCGTATTTGTACTCACTGTCAAGTCTACATCTGAACTTGAAGTGCTGCTCAACCTGTCGCATACATCGTTGAATAAGTCTGCCTGTCTCATCTTCCTGCCCTTCCTTTACTCGTACCTGAACTTCATCGTGGATGAACGCTACAATCTGTGCGTCCAAGTTTGCTTCCTTGATAGCACGTGCAATAAACACGTACCATGTCTTACAGATTATAGCACCAGCACTCTGTAGTAGAGTATTAAGTGCAGCGTGACTGTGCCTGATGGGAATGATACGTCCGTCCAATCCCTTGACCCAGCCACGTTCATCAGCAGCCTTGGCTACTGCATCCTTAAGATACTTAAGAGCTGGTAGTTTCTTCAAGAACTTATTCTTGATTGCCTTACCTTCCTTCGCACCCTTGCCTATGATCTTGCCTGTCTTCTCATCACCTGAACCATACAGGAATCCATAGATAAATGTCTTAGCCTGATTGCGTGACTCAAGACCAGCAGCCTTTTGATTAGCAGTATGAATATCACCATTCAAAACAACGTCAGCATAAGCTCCACTGTCATAAGCAGCCATGTAATGAGCAAGACAACGCAACTCCAAACCAGAAGCATCAGCCCCAAGTAGGCTGTAGCCCTTCGGAGATATGAAGAGTGATCTACATTCCTTGCCATACTCTGCACCAACGCTAGGTATCTGCCCTGTGTTGGGATTAGAATGAGTACAGCGAGAGGTAACAGCACCCATGTGATTAACTCTACCATGTATCTTACCTTTCTCTTCAAGCTTAAGCCATGCCTGTTTGCCTGTAGCTAGTTGACCTATGCGCTTGTTGAGTAGTAGGTACTCGTTGAGTAGCTTGGCCTCTGGCATATCAATACCAGCCAACACTGTCTCATCTACCTTAGGCTCACCTGTCTCAGTGTATACCTCAGGCTTCCAGCCTCGCTTCATTAGTCGATCAGCAATCTGCTGTCGTGATGCAGGGTTGAAGGGGATAGTCTTTGTCTTAGTCTTAAGCTCTATAATAGTAGGCTCAAAGGTATCAACCAACTCCTGCTCAATCTTACCCCTACGTCCTGCAAGAGTGGCATACAATTTCTGTGCAGCCTCGACATCAAAGTCAAAACCTCGCTCCTCTTGCTGGATGAGAAGGGTGTGTAGTCTGTGTTCAAGGTCAAGGGCTGGTTTACTGAAGTCCTTTGACTTGATCCTTTCGTACAATACCTTGGTGACACTCGTGTCTTGTATGCAATAGGTGAGCATGTCAGAGGTATATGTTGTAAAGCTTTCGCTACCATTATTGAAGTCACCTTTTAGTTCTCCTAGTCTGTGACCCCATGCCTTTAGGCTATGACTACCAATCAACTTAGCAGGTAAGTTTCCCTTCCTGTGTAGCTTGAAGTCTAGTTCCTTTAGGTGAGGCCAGATTGTTCGTGAACATACCAACGTGTCTACGATATTACCAGTGTAGGTATAATCATAAAGCTTCTTCATCACACGCAAGTCGTAGTCAATGACGTTATGTCCCACCAATGTTGTTACATTATCAGTCATAAACTGTAGGGCTTCTTGCATCTGTGTTGGGTCAAAGGTGTGTACCTCATCAGTCTCTACGTTTCTGAAGACATGACACCATACTTGAGTTACTTCTTTAAGTAAGTTGTCTGCTTCTAAGTCCCATATGTATTCCATACTGTGTCTCCGCACTAGTTAAAATTCTAAGTCTTCATCGTCCTCTTCAAAGAATACCTCTATCATTCTGCCTGTATCCTTAATGTACTCTAGGCTATTACATAACCCTGTCTCACCTGACCATCTGTTCTTCAACACTCTGATGTGTGAGATGTGTGGGTTGTCCTTGTCCTGCTGATTACGCTCAAGTCCTACAACGATGTCACTTAGCTGACCGATAGCAGCACTACCACGTAACTGTGCCATGCTAGTCTGTGCGCCATCCTCATGTCCTTTGTCACCAGACGGACGCTTGAGGTGAGAGATAAGTATGAGGCCACAGTTAAGTTCCTCAACCAGAGTACGCAAGCGAGTCATAGTATTGTCTATCAATCGCCTCTCATCTCCACCCTCTAGCCCACTAACAACGATACTAATGTGATCAAGTACAATGTAATCGCAGCCACAACCACGGACAAGGTAGCGTATCTTGGATAGCAGATTATCACTATCAGTGCTACCCCAGTGATCGTACAGATATACTCTACCAGACCCAACTGTTGCATCAAAGGCATCTCTCAGTTCCTCCTCGTTGATGTTAAGTCCTTGTAGGTGGAGAGGTCTGTTAAGTTCAATAGACATGAGGCCAAGGGCAGTACGCTTGATGTTCTCTTCAAGTGCAATGTAACCTATGGTCTGTCCACTGTTAATGAGACTGTGCGCTAGCTCACGTGCTAGTTGTGACTTACCTATGCCACTACCAGCAGTGATGGTTACGATCTCACCCTTACGACAACCACCTGTCTTCTCTTGTAGTCCTGCGTATGGATAGGCTACTGCCTCTCTGTCATCCACAGATGTGACCACATCCCACAGTTCAGTACCAGCTACGATACCATCAGGTCTGTATGTCTTAGCAGACCAGACAGCATTGATTAGTTCCTCACTGCGTCCTGCTTGTACCATCTCACTAGCATCCTTGAGTGGAAGCGTAGCAATCTTGGCCTTGTTGGGTGGTAGGATGTTAGCACACTCACGCGCTGCAGCCTGACCTACCTCATCCTGATCAAACATAAGGATGATGCTGTCGTAACCACACAACCATTCGATGGCATTAGCTATAGCTTTCTTTGCACCTGCTACACCATTAGGTATACTGACCACACTATACTTGTTGTCAAAAGTTTGACTAAGTGATAGTGCATCTACCTCACCCTCAACAATGGTAATCATCTTACCCTTGTCACGGCACAGGTGCTGACCATACAAGCCAGCCTCTTTGAGATTACCTAGTACACTGAAGTCTTTGTTAGCAAAGCGTAGCTTCTGTGCTACCACCTCACCGTCTTTGTTGTAGTAGCTGGCTACCTGTACTGTCTTGCCATGATACTCAGCTACTCCATAACCCCAGCGTCTTGCAGTCTTCTCAGTAATCTTCCTCTTGTTCAGAGCAATAGGCTCTGGTGTAAGGAAGGTATCATTGTAGTTCTTAATAGGTACTACGTTCTGCATAACCTCTCCTTCTGGTGGGGTGTAAGTGTTACAAGAGAAACAGTAGTGATGACCATCAGTATAGAAAGCATTGGCATCACTACTGCCACATTTCAAACAGGCTTCATGCCCAATGAGTTCGCTATCCTCTTCCACCTAACCCATTCCTCAAGGTACTTGCAGTGTTCTCTAATCCCTTAGCTATCTCTAAGATCAGATCATCGTCATACTTGATGTCATCTGATAGCATTGCATGTGCCATGTCATAATAGTTTACATGCTCTATCAGTTCATGCTGGTCTAGGTAGATTGATACACTCAGTCCTTCCACATCAAACTCAGCGTTCATGTCTACTTCTGATACCCATTCTTCTTTTATATCTATGACACTCATAACCACTCCTTAGGTATAGTTCCTTCTGCCCAAACAAAACCTTGTCGGTCTGCCCACTCACCACATGTCATCTTAGTACCATCCTTCCTTTTCTTAGCACCCTGAATTGTAGCACTGGCGTTCTGAAAGACAAAGCGTACATCCAAGTCAGGATACTGTGCCTTCACTGCCTTCATCTTGCGCTGGCTATCCTGTCTAAGATAACCCTTGAGTTCTACAATCATATTACCAACTGCTAAGTCAGGGATGTAGTGACGCTCCACATGGTAAGCCAGTTTCTCTGGCTCGTATACATATGGAACGCCACGCTCATCTAGGTCTGAGATAACCCTTGCCTCAAAAGTCCCTTTCGTCATTGGCA
>Ga0255752_10003102_pt1 | contig 17642 bp, 16 predicted proteins | sample 011ome_25_FD_179952 | JGI IMG/M metagenome (GOLD analysis project Ga0255752, IMG submission 179952) | Coastal salt marsh microbial communities from the Groves Creek Marsh, Skidaway Island, Georgia - 011512CT metaG (version 2) | ecosystem: Environmental > Aquatic > Marine > Intertidal zone >... | reverse complement strand
GTATGGATCATTTTCTTTTGCATTAGTTACATCAAGAGCCGTTAATGTGCTACCAGATGACGATGAAATAGTTCTTTGTATTGGTGTATAATTAATTATCGTTCGACTGGCAGGAAGATAGGTGCTATTGTTAAAACCAGATATACTACTTTGCATGATTACTGTAACAGTACTGAGATTTGCCATATTTGAAAATATACCCGCTGGAAGCGCGGTTACAGCCGGTCCTAATAATATACTTGTTACATTACGACAGAAATAAAATGCACTTGATCCTACGGTTCCTATATTTGCGTTCAATGTTATCGATTTTATTCCTTGGCAATAATAAAATGCTTTTGTATCTATGGTTGATACCCTCTTCTCAATGCTTAGCGAGGGGATTTGATTACAATCAAAAAATGCACTCGCACCTATGTATGTTACGGTAGCGGGAATGATTAACGGGGATGTGATAAATCTACACTGTAAAAATGCTTTTTCATATATGCTCCATAGCACACTGTTTTCGCCAAAGGATAGATGCGTTATTCCGTAACACTGATAAAATACACTTGAACCTATGGTTCTTACGCTATTGGGAATGATTATCGAGGTGATATTTATACACCGATAAAATGCATTATTACCTATGGTTGTTAGCACATTGTTTGTGCCAAAGGATAGATCCGTTATTCCGGAGCACTCTTCAAATGCACGGGCTTCTATGCTTGTTACGCTATTGGGAAGAATTAACGGGGCGGTGATACGACTACATAAACCAAATGCACGGTCACCTATGGTTGTTAGTAGAGTGTTTGTGTCAAATGTTAGTTCAGTTAGGGATGCCTGCATAAATGCACTTGCACCTATGGTTTGTACGCTATCCCCGATGTTTACTGTTGCTATCCTAGCACGCATACTGTAAAATGCAGTTGTACTTATGGAAACGACATCTATATTGGCATAAATCGCAGTTGGGAAACCTGCATTCCCTATATAGTTATTTACCTCTGACTGTGATAACACATTATCGTCGCCAGCAACTGTATTATTAAAATCCAAAGTTTTATAATACGCCATTTCAACACTCGCCTCTATTCCAGCACCGGTTATAGTCGTTCCAAATGGTAATGTCATTTTAGTTATATTTGTGCAACCCGCGAATGCATCTGTTCCTATGCTTGTTACGCTTTCTGGTATAAATACGGATGCCAATTCTGTATCTCCATTAAATGCATTTTCACCTATCGTTACTGCACTGTCTCCTATGGTCGCATTATAGTAGTCACCTTCTTGAAGTACAGTTCTTGCAGTAGCTACATTATCAGACGTTATTTCGGTGCTATCTGGTGATGGTTCAACCGTTATATCTAGTATGTTATAAATAACTACCGTTCGATTGGTAGGAAGATACGTGCCACTGTCATAACCAGATAAATTACTAGACATGGTTACTGTAACAGTACTGTTATTAGACAACAATGAAAATTGATTAGTTACAAGTTCGGTTACACCTAGTCCAAGAAATATACTTGTTACAGCCCACATGTTTTTAAATGCACCGGTTCTCAAATCGTTTATATCGCTTTCCAGTGTTATCGATGTTATCTGGATACACCCATAAAATGCACTCGTACCTATGTATGTTACGCCATTGGGAATGGTTAACGGCGAGGTGATACTATTACAACTATAAAATGCACTATTACCTATGGTTACTACGCTATTGGGAATGATTAACGGCGAGGTGATACTTTCACAATACTGAAATGCATTGTTACCTATGGTTGTTAGCGCGTTGTTTGTGCCAAAGGATAGATCCGTTATTCCGGAGCAACTCTGAAATGCATTATCACCTATGGTTTCTACGCTATTGGGAATGATTAACGGCGAGGTGATACTTTCACACTGATAAAATGCATTTTTATCTATGGTTGTTAGCGCGTTGTTTGTGCCAAACGATAGATCCGTTATTCCGGAGCACCGATAAAATACACTTGAACCTATGGTTTGTACGCTATTGGGAAGGATTACAGAGGTGATACGACTACAATTAAGAAATGCATAAATATTTATGGTGGTTAGCACATTGTTTGTGCCAAACGATAGATCCGTTATTCCGAAGCACTGATAAAATGCACTATAATCTATGGTTGTTACGCTATTGGGAATGATTAACGGCGAGGTGATATTTTTACAGTCCCGAAATGCATTACCAGCTATGGATGTTAGAACCGCGTTTGTGCCAAACGATAGATCCGTTATTCCGGAGCACCGTTCAAATGCAGCCGCACCTATGGTTACTACGCTATTGGGAATGATTAACGGCAAGGTGATACTTGTACACTGATAAAATGCTCTTGTACCTATGGTTGTTAGCACGTCGTTTGTACCAAATGATAGATCCGTTATTCCGAAGCAACTATAAAATGCACTATTACCTATGGTTACTACGCTATTGGGAATGATTAACGGCGAGGTGATATTTGTACAGTCCCGAAATGCATAGCTATCTATGGTTGTTAGCACGTCGTTTGTACCAAACGATAGATCCGTTATTCCGTAGCACTGATAAAATGCACTTGAACCTATGGTTTGTACGCTATTGGGAAGGATTACAGAGGTGATACTTGTACACTGATAAAATGCACCCCACTGTATGGTTTTTAGCATTGGGTTTGTGCCAAACGATAGATCCGTTATTCCGGAGCAAGATCGAAATGCATTATAATGTATGGTTATTACGCTATTCCCAATGGTTGCACTTAACATGGTTATCCTTCCATAAAATGCAGATGCTCCTACGGTAACGACATCTATATTGGCATTAAATGTGGATGGATTACCTTGATTAGTTATATAGCTACCTACCTCTGACTGTGATAACACATTATCGCTGTTAGTATCAGCCGCATTATTAAATGTTAGCGTAGTTGACATGTTGTTTTGGTTACTATATACTATATACTAATACTTGTAAAATGTTTTCTTCAACTAAACCCCGTATAAACCAAGTTAGATAATCTTCTCGGCGTTCAAATTAGAATACATATTTGTTTCAATCAGCATGCATTCTAATACACTTAGGGAGGGGTCTGTCTATATATGGCATCTCATTTCCTTCTATTGCATTACATTGTAATGTAATGTAATGTAATGTAATGTAATGTAATGTAATGTAATGTAATGTAATGTAATGTAATGTAATGTAATGTAATGTAATGTAATGTAATGTAATGTAAGATACATCATAGAGGTCTCTATGTATCTGGTCCTATGTCCTATACATTTGTTTCTAGCGTTATGATATATATATATATCCACCTACTCATGGAATGGTCATTCGGACAAGACCGGATGTTATCACTTCTTGAAGTCCGTGAACGACCTACACGTACTGCTAAATACTATTTATGTTGTATTCGAAAACGTAAACATATTTAGATTGTCTCATTACTTTATCCCACCGCGCCTAAAAAATTGAAAAAACGCGGACGCTCCTTATTATTCTCATCCGTCTATGGGATTAACACGTAAACTCTTTATTCATTCTCTATTCTTATCCAGCATGAATACTAATACCATGGTTAATGTTGTTACGAATGTAACTACCACTGTTCCTAGTGTTCCTACTGTTCCTAGTGTTCCTAGTGTTCCTAGTGTTACGAATGTGACTACCACTCTTCCTAGTGTTACGAATGTGACTACTACTGTTCCTACTGTATTACATCCTGATACTGATGCGAACTTTCTTCATATTGTTAGTAATACCACGGACATCTATCTCGAAAAGGGTGCACGTAGTTCCCTCAAAGTGGACTTCCTTCATAATCAATTGAAATCTATTCTAGAAAACGATATTTGTCACGACCGTAATTGGTCTGTTGCCCTTGAACAAAATATACCTAGTATTAATGCTTCCGGTAGAAAAAAATGTGATATTGTCGTCTACGATGAACACAAAAAACCCGCTGTTATTTTCCCCGTTAAATTCATTATGTCCAATTATGCACAAAACAAAAACAACTCATGGGAAAATCTCACGGGCGAATGTTGCCACCTAAAATGGCATCCTGATAATGCCAATCTACAAATTGTTCCTATTAATATTATTTTCAGTACAGTCCCTTACCTTCTTGCTAACAAAACCATTCAGAAATTTGAAACCATTGACTATGAGAAGACGTTCCGTATTTACGACACACTCAAACATAATAATATTTGCCACGATGTTATCAACTATATTGTTGACGTTGAACCTCAAAACGTTGTTGGTGATTGTTATAATCAAGCTCCCATTATTACTGGGTTCAATGAAAAAACACCATTCAGAACGTTTCGTAGTATTCTATTCTAGATCACTCAATTGGGATATTCAAAAGTGTCTTTGTTGATAAGTTTATCCAACCACCGCCTCGTTTACTACTATTCGATTTTATATATTCCATATTCTTTTTTATTGCCTCTATTATTTCCTCATTATTGTATTCATCCGACGTCAACTCTATACATAAACACCCACTATATACCACCGGACCCTCCATTGCATAACGTATGTTTACCGGATCTATAAACACCGGAATATAGATCACTTCGCCTCTCGTCGGAGGCTTTATTGATTGGGTCCGCCCATAAGAATACCATGCCGGATAAGTCTTCTTCCCTTTATCACGTCCACTTAATTTCGCACGGCGACTTTCTAAGTATTCATATGTCTGGGGATTGGCTCTTCGAAAGGGCTCTTCCTCGATTACTTTACCCGTCGTTTCGTCATATGGATAAATTATCCATTTGTCTTCACTCGATGTCTTACATATCCTCCAACATGGCTCCTCGTATAACTTTGTTCCATGGATATATACCTCATTACATAACGTCGCCAATCCATTCTTGATCCTACATATATCTGATAATCGGGTCTGTCTCTGTCTCTGTCTCTGTCTGCCTGTCTGTTCTCCATTACCTCCTACCTCCTCCGTATCGTCTTTACTTGTCATGGCTTGAAATATATTGTAATCCGGACCTTCTATCCGGTCGTAGTCCACTCTCTCTCCATTATATAGGAAATTCTCTTTGGCCTCCTTGGTGAAAACGGTTATACATGTATATACCGATGTCCCTGGAAATACCTTCTCCTCTTTATAATCGATGATCTCTTTGATGTATCGGTTCGTCTTCATTGTGTATTCTCGAAACTCCCTACTCGTCTTGTTATACAAATAGGCGTTTGGGGTAATCGCTACCATCGTTCCCGTCTCTTTTAATTGCTCCAAACACTTTACTAAAAACAGGATATAGATATCGAAACTACCTGACGAATACCTCTTCCATCTCTGTTTTATATATGCCCTATATTCTACCGATAAGTCTTGAACCTTTATATAGGGAGGGTTCATTATAATGTTATCATATTCCGTTATCGTCGTATCCTTGATAAAATCCTTACAATGTTTTCTTTGGTTTACCCGGTTGGGACATTTGTCCAAATACTCTGACTTGATATCATAAATATCCATCCGATCATATGTATCCGGCAAATGCCTGATCAAATTACCTGTACCTACTGATGGATCCAATAATGTCCCCCCCGGTCGGAGATATCTCGACATACGCTTTGCGATCTCTTCTGGGGTAAATACATCACATTTTTCAAATCTTTTCAACTCTTTGTCGATTTCGGTCATTTCGGTCATTTCGGTCATTTCGGTCATTTCGGTCATTTCAAAACTATACTGACTTTTGTATATATCCTTTCTATTTATTCATTCGTTCATTCGTTCGTTCTATTTCAATTTTGTTGTTTGTTTTCATTACATCATACTCTAATCATAACAAACTATTATTTCGGCACTTCATAATCATGCGTATATTCTATATAATCATCTAAGTTTACGTTATTCCTAATTAAATTCGTCATTATCCGCGTTACAATCGTATCAGTATTTTGTTTACCCCGATGTAGTGTTTGCAACTCTAAATCACTATCCGTTTTTTGTAATCGTGTATTATCTATACTTGATAACCGATCATTGTTTCGTGTTATATACGGCGTTGTCAATGCCGATGCTCTCAATTTACGGATCTTACATACGTGTAATATCTGTATATCGATTGGTCCGTACAATACCTTGCATTCTTGCATTAGTTTCTTTGCTCCCTCATATGTTACTACGTATCCCTGAGTACCATATCCAAATACTTGGTACTCATTGTGTGGTACCATTTCACTATTTACAAATAAAATATCCAAACTCTTTGGCATGATTAGCTTTTCTAACTCCCAATTTATGACTATCACTCCATCTTCCATTATTAAACAGCTTTCTAACTTCTTATCTACTATATGCTTCCATGCATTGTAATGTGCCATATAACATCCCAGCTCTCCTAATAATGATTTTTTACTATTACGAAAACCGGTGCCTTGTAGGTCTAATCTACCATTTGCTATGAATTTATTCAAGACATTTTTCTCGGTTTGGTAATTTATTCCCGCTAATCGGTTACATTTCTTACCGAGATTTGTCCAAGCTCTTCGAAAACCTTCATGCTTTTCCCATAAATCTTTTCGTTCGTCCAGATTTAATATTAGACAATTATTTACCATATTCGCTCTTATCACTTTACTATTGCATTCTATTTTCTCCTTTTTAATTTGTTTTGTTTTAATTTGTTTTAATTTGTTTTGTTTTGTTTTGTTTGTAAAATTGAATTACTTATTTCATTTACTCCTATATGCATCTACTCATAAATCAATAATCCTCTGGTTATCATGGTCTCGTTGCTCAGTCTCTTCGTCTACGTCTATATCATTCTTCCCGTCGTGGTTTGTCTTCAAGCAAAACACGATGTTGTTGTCGTTCTCGGCTCCTCGGATGACACTATTCTACAAGAACGTGTATCCGCAGCTATTCGCTATATTCAAACTTCCTCTACTCCCGTCATCTTGTTCGTTTCCGGGGGTGTTAAAAATGCGATTATGTCCGATGTTTCTGACGCTTCTGAGGCATTTAAAGCCGCCGATATCATCCTACAACATCCTCGATTTCAAAATATTCAAATTGTTCTCGATGAACATGCTACAAATACCGCTGAGAACTTCGCCTATTTGAAACAATGGGCTCGTCGAAACTTCTCCGTTGATGAATTTCCGGATTTTGTTATCACCACTTCTGACTTTCATCAAACACGAGCAGAACTCCTATTTCAAGGTATTCTACCCGATATTACTCCTACGTGGAACCTCAGTAAAAGCTCCTGTATTCATTGTTGGTCCGATGAACATATCCATATCAAAAATGTTCCGGTCGACATTATGAAAGCTCGTATGATTGCTATGTAACTTATTTAACTATTTACACCTCCTTTTTTTATTTTCTTACTAGATCAACCAAATTTCTTTTATCTTTTGTATTTTGTCTTTTGTCTTTCTTTACAAGCCACTAACCTTTTTTATTATACTTGAATTACAACGCTTATAATTGTAATAACAAAATGTATATACACCCGCACTATGACATCGGTTCGTTATATATGGCGCTAGTGTCGCATAAACTACCCTATCGAACAATGATTTGGTACTTTCTTCGTATTCTGCCTCATATTCGTTTTTTTCGATATCTTCGAATACTTCCATTGTTAACTCATTCAATGAATAGTGAACTGACATATTGCGCGTCATGTTCGGCTTTGTGTACATAGTTTATTCGTTTTTCTTGGTTTTTCTTGGTTGTTCTTGGTTGTTCTTGGTTGTTCTTTCTATCAATTTTTTGGACTGTGGACTGACCTATTCTTTGTATTTTATCTCGGTTTTCCGGCTCTTCGATTGACCATATTTGTATTCACGACGGGCCCTTTTCGCTAATTTAAATGCACGCTTTCTATGATCACAACCCTTATCCAATATCTTATAATCCACCGCTGCCGATTTACCTCCCGTTATTGCACTCGCTAGACGGGCTAACCCCCACGATCTTCCCGTCTGGTTCGGTCTTGAACCAGATGAATAATAGGCTCCTTCCCCCTTTTTCACTATCTCTTTCAACGCCTTTATTGAACATCCTGTTGCCTTTGATAACTCCCTCGATGGCTTGATCTTATTCACTTTGTATGTCTTTCGAGCATTGATTATATGTTGGGATGTCTTACTTTCATACGATCCCACTTTCTTTCGTGTATAATATTTATTCTTCTTATATAAACGCCTTGACTTCATCAACATATCTACTTGCTTCTTCTTATCTTTCTTTGTCAGTCTCTTCGGTAAATACCGTATCGGTACTCTTACTTCATCCATTCAATCTCTTCAAATGGATAGGTTTCTCTTTACTATACATATTCATTTTATTTTTTCTTCTTATTTTTCTATTTTATTTTCTATTTTATTTTCTATTTTATTTTCTATACTCGGACTTCTTTCTTCTATATGCCTCTGACTAATGCCATATCCGCACAAAACCTCATTCCCGGTAAAAAATATCTTATTGAAGTTCAATGGAATTTAACCAATGATTTACGATTGCCTACTCACTATACCATGATCGGCTCCTTTGTTCAATCCTCTTTTGTTCGAGGACGTACTCACTCCTTTGATACTGGACTTCAATTGTTATTATCACGATCTCGGTACGAAACCTCCTTTTCTATCGATGGGAAACTTTCCACAGTTAGTTCCTACAACAAATTCTATGAAATTATTACTCCTACTCCCTCCGACTTTGCTTCACAATGTTATTTGTATTCCCTTCCCTTACCCAACGACATAAAAAAATATATCTCTTCGTTTACGGATTTAGTACTCGACCTCAAATACAGATCCAAGTCTTTCTCCTCCTCCTCCTCCTCCTCCAAATAACATTTATCGGTTTATCACTTTGTCGGTTTATCGGTTTATCACTTTGTCGGGGGGTCTTATTCTAACCATCTACCGTTACATACCGGACAACTATGATCGACCCTTGTATGTATATCAATTGTACAATCTACACATAACTGGTGACCACAGCGTAACACGGCTTTGTTTGTCTCACCTATATTCTTCCTACACATAGGACATTCGGCTGCATCCACTGCGGTATCTCTTTGTTCCGCTAAGGCCACTGATTGTTGTCTCGCTACTCGGTCCGCTTCATATTCTCGGCGTATTCGTTCAGCTGCCTCTCGTTGTCGCTGTAAAAGCTCTCCTCTCTCTCGCTCGGCTTTCACATGTTGGGCCGTTTCGCGACCCCATGCCTCCCGCGCTGCAATTGCCTCTGGACGTTCCATTGGATGGGGGGGTTCTAGCCCTAATCGGCGACGCTCTGCTAGTCGTTCAAGTTCAAGTCGTTGGCGTTCGGCTTCTCTTTCGACTACCCTTCGCCTGTATTCTCGTGCTCGTTCTCGGCGATGTTCACGCTGTTTTTGGTCTTCAACTAGTTGGTTAGCGTAGTGTTCTTCTGCTAGTTGGAGACCAACTGGATCACGCGGTCTATTCATATAAGCAATCCTTCCAATACGGTGCATTAAACGCCGTGGATTTCTTGCTTGATCCTCGGCTAGCTTGGCTATTCGCTCTCGTGCTTCTGCTCGCTCTTCTGCCGTTTCTCGTCTTGCTGTATCACGTAATGTATAGGTATCTCGGTGACGCCTACATCGAGAGATCTCAGCTTGTATTCTTTTCATTATATTCTTATCCCTCCTATACTCTCTGAAATCTCGGTCTGTTACGTTTATCGCTATTATTACATCCTCTTCATTCAATCTATATTCCCTATATTTTGTATTTAAATGAGGGGTTTTTACCACCATACGATCTATACGTTTCGCCCGTATTAGATTAAGTGCTAGTACCATAGTTAGCGTTTTCATCGAACTCCCTTCCGATAAGATTATTTCGTTGCGCATAACTATCTGTGACTGATCTCCCATTACAATCATAAAACTATTGTCTGCTAATTTTTTCTCACATGTTGTTTGATTGTGATTACCACTACGACAATATCCACACGGCATTTGGGTTTTGTTTGTTTATTGTATAATATAATAAAATTCAATACAATTCTTTTTATATTATCGTGTATGGTGTACCGGTATTCTACTTACTCTCTTCAATTTTTTGGAATTACCGATCCGTGAAAAAATCGGGTCTTTCGTTTACTTATTTTACTTATTTTACTACTACTACTCTCTATATCCATCGCCCTCTACATATCGGGCATTCACGTTTTATCTTAACACAACATGCCATGCATAACTGGTGACCACATCGAAGTATCGCCTTGTCGGTTTCACCTAGGTCCTCCATACATACTGGACAATCCGTCGTTACTATAACGTTATCGCGTTTCTGAGGTAATGATTGGGCCTGTCCTCGGTGGCACCATGGAGCTCCTCGTCCTCGTCCTCGTTCTTCTTGTCTTCGTCCTGCTCCTGTATGTAATTCTTGTAGTCGCGGTGGTGCAGGTATATACACTGGCTCCGGTACATATTCGTGTGGCGGTACTGGGTCTTGTTCTTGTTCTGGTCCTTGTTCTGGTACTGGTACTGGTGCTGGTACTGGTACTGGTGCTGGTAGTCCACGTGACAGTATCTCTTCTCGCTTCGATTGCAATATTAATGCGCGTACTCTCTCGTCAGTTATCGGGCGACCACCCCATGCACGACGCATGTCATTGTCCAGCTCTATACTTGCCCATTGACGGCGTTGTTCTACGAATATTTCACGCTCGGTACTTAAATCAGGTCGACACCATCGACGACGCTTCCCATCTTCGATGGGGTCAGGGACTAGGGTATCACCCAATGTGTATGTATCACGAGTTCGCTTTGCCCTCTTCGTCTCATATTTCCATATGTCTGCGGCGAATTCAAGGTTCACCTTATATTCATCCTGGTTTGATGGGATGTCTACCACTTGGTTCGTTTGTCTGTCCAATATGTATCGTCTGAAACCACGACGTCGTGTTTCATGTGATTGGTGACGATATAACACTATACTATGCAAACGATCCGTTCTTACTAGTTGTAGTTGAATGACTAACTCTTTTAAGCGCTCACCCCCTCGTACTTGAACCTCTGGGTATGTTGACAACACGACGGTTGGATCCTCTTCTAGTATACGAAATGCTGTATCGTACATTGGCTTCTCACAACCTGTTCGATTATGCCCATATCCACTACAAATACTACATACCATGGTTCTTTTGTTCTTTTGTTCTTTTCGGGTGGGGGTATCGGGTCTCGGGTTCCCGGTAATTGGTTCTATTGGTTGATACCTTCTCCTAATTAGTAAAGTATTTCAATTTTGTAGACTATTTACGCCTCCACTTTGGATAAAAATATAGGCGTATTCTATATACATTCGATCATTCAGATGAGTAATTTTGACCGACCTTTGAGAAAAAGAAAGGTTTCTACTATGCTTGATGATTTTGTCATTGATGGCGATGAGGGACGTGCCATTATAAATGCCATCAAATCATCGTCTCCCACGTCTACTTGCTCCTCCGACGATTTAGCTAACACTCTCGATAAAGTAAATGCCGCACAAAACTCTCTCGGGGATTTAGATTTACAACAGGCACTCGACGACCTCCTACTAACTGACCTGTCATCCGATAGCGATGATAAGAAAATGCGCGGAGGAGGTATGACTGGACTTTCCGGTACCTCCCTGTTACTACTTTTGATTGCTGATGCTATACGCGAAGGCTCCATTGCCCTCACTGAACAGACACTCAAATTATTGGCAGCTGGTTTTAAAGTATTGGAATTTTTGGCCAACAAAGATGGATGTGCCGAACAGATACTCTATCATATGTTGGGTAGTAAGGTGTTTCTTCTTTTCAAAACATATCTCTTCACTATGCTTGCCGCCTCCGTTGATCCCATTGATACTATTGCTAAGCTTTCACAACTTATTGTATCCTTACTTCCCTATGCCATCAAGGGATTTGGAACCTCGGTCATTACTATTACTGGTTATATCTTGTATAATTATGCCTTTCACTATGGCGAGAAACTCTCCGAAGAGGGTAGACAAAAGTTATCTGCCTTGAAGGTCATCCTTGATGATATCGAAACGAAAACGCCAGAAGATTTCGTTCGTGATACCAATGCTGCTGCTATCGCCGTGAAGGATGCCGTCCTCGGATTAAAGCAACAATATCAAGATGCGAAAGAGACTGCGGATAACAAGGATTTGGTTGACTTTGTTGATCAAGTTGGGCGGAATTTAACCGAAATACCTCCCATTACCGTCGGAGAAATTAAAGATGCTAAGACGATTGAGCAATTACGGGAACACGTTTTACGTGCTGCTACCACTGAGGGTGGTAAACACAAGGGACGTAAACTCTCTCGTAAAAAGGTGAGCAAGCGTAACCGTAAGGGGGGTAATACCAAAAAGGTGGTTCGTGCCAGGGGCAAGGGTAAGGGTAAGGGAAAAGGCAAATCACAGAAGAAGCGTTAGATATCTCCTTCGCTATATCACCCGCTACTTCTTCATGTAGTTGCGATTTCTATTCTATATATTCAATTATTTTCAAGACTATTGAGAACCTTGACAATAATTAAACAGACCATTTTTGTATGTTTTCAGCACCTTTTCATTGTACTTATGCAATGACCTTTCATGCGACACTGTTTGTTACCTTTTTTGAGAACCTTTTCATTGTACTTATGCAAGGACCTTTCATGTGACACTGTTTGTTACCTTTTTTGAGAACCTTTTCATTGTACTTATGTCAGGACCTTTCATGCGACACTGTTTGTTACCCTTTTTTGAGAACCTTTTCATTGTACTTATGCAAGGACCTTTCATGTGACACTGTTTGTTACCTTTTTTGAGAACCTTTTACACATGATATCACATCCGTATAGTCAACCTGGTCGAGCTCATCACTCATAGCGAAGGGGGCGGAATAGACCGAAATATAATAGATATGAATATTATTCATCAAACATCCACTACGAAATGGTTGTTACCCACTGATATTAATTTACATGATGAAATATTCGCTAAAATCGTAAATCATTCCAGTGAACTAAAAGAAATATTTAAACCAGAAATAGAAAGTGTATGTGATAATGAATATTGTATATTAGGATTGGATTATGTTGTAGACAAAGATAAAAATCCATTTCTAATAGAAATTAATCATCGTTCGAATTACAAACATCCAACCATCATTAGTACCTCGGTAGATATTCCTGTATTATTTGATAGTTTTAAATTAATGATATCTGGCACAAATAATGACACGGGTTATATTGTGATTGAATAATCGTAGAAAACTATCGACCGTTAATATTTTACACCTTTTCTCATTTAAAAATGACCACTTTAATCAAACAAACTATTGTTTATTCTATAAACTAACTTTTCTTGATTTCTAGTATTATTATTTTTAATTAAAATATCATCTAATTCATAAAAAAATTTGTTAATTAATTTATATAGAGTGTTAATATTACCTATATATATATTATCAATTCCATTGTGTTCATGATTAAATAAGAAGATATTTTTTGTAAATATTGTTTTACTATTATTTTTTATAAAATTAACAATAAACACCTGATCAAAATTATTGCTATTGTTCATTACATCAAACCTACAATTTATAATCATTTCATTTTCATCTATATTTATATTGTAAAGATAATCTATTATTTTATATTTTCCATACCAATAATTTTTCCAACCAATAAGTGGCATTGGACCATTATTAATATTACCACATAAATTACCTATTAAGTTTATTTTACTATCGTCGTCAATAATAATGTGTTTAACTAAATGTTTTAAATCATCAAAATAATCATAAATAATTTTATCATTTACATTTTGTTCGTTAATAGTTATATTTCTCCAACTAATATTATTGGAAAATATATTCCAAGTATGTATAAAAATTTTTAAATCTGGATTTATGATATGTAATTCTTTTACTAATTTATATAGTTCTTTTGTTTCAAATGATTTACGGATATGTCCTCTAATAATAAGTATCATATATAATGATACTTATTATATGATACTTATTATATGTTTAACAAAAATACGATTTCAAAAAAATAGGCGTTTTAAATGTCCAACGGTGTAAATACTATTCGTTAAAAATATTAATTGATTTTAATAAAGACTATATATTGTTGATACGGTTCTTATCTTTATATACCGCGTTATATATAATTATATACTTCTATAATGAAGCAAAACAATGTGATAATATTCACCGTCTAGTTTTTCTCTGAAATGAGCATGATCCGTACCATTGAACATCATAAGACCACCCGGACCACAATCACAGGCAATACATTCGTCTTTCGGTGGTACAAAACGAACACGTCCTTGATGTTTAATAGGCTGTTTTTTTGTATGGAAATAAATAGGCCAATTTACATCATTCGGCGGAATAGACACCCGCGTTATCGGGTAGCCTGCACTTACTCTTCTATACTAGTTTATTATTAGTAATATTGAGAACCTGACAATCAAACACCGCAGAAAACCCGCGAATATACTGCAATAGTTATGCAGAAATGAGTGGGATATCTGGAAATGAGTAGGATATCAATAAATGAGCAAACAGACCCTAACTAACTAACTAACTACTGCCACTGGCTATAAAAAAATATGTCTTATGTCTTATGTCTTATCATACGGTTTCTTTTTCAGTGTGTATATCCTGTTCTAGATGATTGTCGCTGAAAAGATCTAGATACTCTTTGTGTGTACGATTGTATTGAATGGAATTGATTGCATAATATGGTCGTTGTTTCGCGTCTATGGCATTGACACATCCTTCTGTCTTAGTTTCTTCATAAAAGAACGAAATCAATCCCAGGATCATTGTTCTGACGGTGAGCCCGGGGTTCCAAGTCTCTGGATGCCAGTCAGAGTAACTAAGGCATATACGCGTGTCGGGCTTAAACCTGCCATTGGGCGTGATAATCTTGATGCTGGGCGGTGCGAATGGGTATTTTTCTGGCAATATGATAGAGCCCATGTAGAGGCCTCCTTTGTAAATCGTGTCGTCTTCCCCCTTAAAGACAAAGCGCCACTGTTTTATGTCTTGTTCTAGCGGCTTGACTATACATTTTGGGATGGGGTCCTTGTTTAGATCACGCAATTCTTTTTGCAGTCGCTTAACGAGCATGGTGTCGGCAATGGTTGAATGGATGTACCGGTGTCCAATAATCGTTTTCAATTTTATCGCTATCTGGCATCCATTCGTGACCGCCTTGTGTGTATAGTGTAATTCGCAATAATATAAACAATTCGCGACAATGAGTGTTAACCAATGATGTCGACGAGTGAGCCGGACTACTCTAATACTCTATTTTACAAAATATCCTGCAAGGATCCCACTATCGACGAGGTTTATGTCGGACATACTACGAACTTCGTGCAACGCAAATGCGCACATAAAAACAGCTGCACCAACCCCAAGTCCGCGGGTTATTCTCTGAAACTATATAAAACGATCCGGGATTACGGCGGATGGAACAACTGGAATATGGAAATTATCGCGTTCCGGAATTGCAATGACAGTCATGAAGCTCGCAAAGTCGAGCAAGAATTGTATGATAGTCTTGGCGCTACTCTCAACAGCATCCCCCCTCTTCCTCCTCGAAAACCTAAGCCTGCGCGTACACTCTGTCCCAAGGCCAATGCTATACCTAGTGACGCCGCTGGAAAGAATAAAGTTTTTTCGGGTAAATTTGTATGTAAAATTTGCCACTATACTACGCCACGCAAGTCACAATATGATAGACATTTAACCACCGATAAACATAAACGAACGATGAATAATGACCTAAGTACTCTGAGTAATTCCAAAACATATAATTGCGAATGTGGGAAAGTATACAAGTACCGACAAGGGTTATTTGCACATCGAGAAATATGTAAACGAAAACATAACCTAATCAATGCAAACGAACCCGACCCTATTCCAGAACTATCAAATAACCTTGTCCGGGCGGTAGACGCATCACTTGTATTCGATTTGTTAAAGCAAAATCAAGATTTCAAGGATCTAATCATTGAACAATCAAGACAACTGTTGGATCAACAAAACAAACTTTTGATGGAGCAACAAAACAGGACTAACCATACGGAGCAGCAAAACAAACTATTGATGGAGCAACAGAAGACTAACCATCTACAAGAGCAAATATTAGAGGCGATTAATGGTGGCAACAATGGTAATCACATTCTACATTTGAAATAACCCCCTTATTTGATTATTTTGATATATCCTAGAAACTCCAAAAAAGAAATGGCCTCGCTCAACCAAAATGGACATTTTAAAAATGTCCAAAATGAAATTCCTCAAAATAGTTTTGAAATTCACTACTACCAAAAAGGGGTTCACTGCATTATGCTTTAAATCCGTTTTTGTAACCTAATTATTCATTAGCATAAAATAAATTATATAATTATGGCGAAAAGGGCTTAGAATTTTTTATCGTTCTATTGTATATAGATTATTTAGAACAAAAAAATGCCAAATGATGCCGACTTATTTGTATGTAACATATGTGAGTTTAAATGCAGTAAGCAAAGTAATTATAACAAACATTTGACGACTGCTAAACACCAATCTCGAACAAATCGAACAAATAATATGCGAAGTAATGCTAATCGTGGTTTTACCTGTGAATGTGGTAAGACATATAATGCTAGAAATAGCTTATGGTATCATAAACGCGTTTGTAAACATCTAATAGAAGACCCATCGATTGAACCCACTCAATCACAACAATCGACCCAAAACGAGATATCACTTGTATTCGAGTTGTTAAAGCAAAATCAAGAGTTCAAGGATCTAATGATTGAACAATCAAGACAACTGTTGGAGCAACAAAACAAACTATTGTTGGAGCAGCAAGAGAAGAGCAACAACAAACAATTGTTGGAGCAGCAAAACAAACTATTGATGGAGCAGCAAGAGAAGAGTAACCATGTGCAATTGCAAATATTAGAGGCGGTCAAGGACGGCAAGCTCGGCAACAACAACACGAATTGTCACAACAAATTCAACCTCAACGTTTTCTTGAACGAGACATGCAAAGACGCTATTACCATGAACGATTTCATCAGTTCAATGGAAGTGACGATGGAGGATTTTATAGAAACTGGCAAGGTAGGTTTCGTGGATGGTATATCCAAGGTGATGATAGAACGTATTCGGGACATGGAATTACACACGCGTCCGATGCATTGTACCGACTTAAAGCGAGAGACGGTGTATATAAAGAATGAGGAGAAGTGGGAGAAGGACGATACCGACAAGACTTCTCTGCGCAATGCAGTCAAACATGTGGCTAAGAAGAATTATAGACAGTTGAAACCTTGGTTTGATAGTTCACAGCCACAAGTGGAACAGCTCGGAACCGAGGAATGCGATAACTACTTCCAATATTACAAGGCTGCCTTGGGCGGCCATGACCGGATCCAAGACGCCAAGTTTGAAGACAAGATTATGAAGAATGTCATCAGACAAGTCGTAGTGGACAAAGACGCCGCCGCCGCCAAGTAGTCTACCTTCCAGTTTGATACTCTATAACTATAACACATTATTATTAACTATATCGAGAACCTTAATAATAATATACACACTAGATACACTAGAATAGTTATGCAGAAATGAGTGACATATGCAGAAATGAGT
>Ga0255752_10003081_pt1 | contig 17716 bp, 30 predicted proteins | sample 011ome_25_FD_179952 | JGI IMG/M metagenome (GOLD analysis project Ga0255752, IMG submission 179952) | Coastal salt marsh microbial communities from the Groves Creek Marsh, Skidaway Island, Georgia - 011512CT metaG (version 2) | ecosystem: Environmental > Aquatic > Marine > Intertidal zone >... | reverse complement strand
TTGTCACCTTTCTTTTTGGACTACTTAGATTCTTACACACACCTGCGACATTTTGTTTGACATTTCATAAAAAGTTTTGCCTGGTTAGAAAAAATAACTACAACATCAAGACAATGCGAAACCCCTCTGGCTTCCACAACCAAAGGGGCTTCGGGTTTCAGACTTCTAGAGTCTGGCTTTTTCTTTGAAGGAGTCGTACACAAAAAGTTTTTCTGGAGTATTTGGAATCGAAGAGCCAGCCATTAGATAGCCAGCCTCAAGCACCAAGTCGTATGGTTCCAGTTTGAGAGCCGTTGCGACAGCTTTTATGAACTGAGAGGAACCTTCCTTGCGTCCGTTCTCGACATCTGAGAGGTGTCCCATAGAGACGAACCCCGTTAGGGCTACCTCTCTTAGTGTCAAGGAGCGAGCGTGCCGTTTGCCTCTTATGACACACCCCAACGCTTTGTGGAAATCCATACCCGTTATCCTAATCCTCGTCCTCGTCCAAGTCAAGCCCCAAATGCTCTGCTTCTATCCGTGCCGTCTCCTCTTTGTCTCCGTTTAGGATAGACAGCACATAGTCGGGCCGTTCGCTGTGGTGTAGTTCGGTGAACAAGTCATACTGCTTGTCCGTTAGATCCGCAGAATCGAAAGTGATTACACCCACGCCGTATTCGCCGTCAGCCGTCACATAGTCTTTGCCCCAATCGCGGTAAGCCTCAATCATCTTCGCACCCGCAATCGTCTCCGTGTCCACGAACTTCAACAATACTTCCCGTCATAAGTTCAATCGGCAAGTCGTTCTCCTCTATAACTTTGCGAACTTCCTCGCCAACTTCCATAGCGGTAAGGTAAATGCTGTTTGCGAAATCGGCAATCTCCTTGATTACAACTTCGGGAGCCTCGTCTTCGGTGGCTCTGTCTTTCAGTTGGTCGGCAAGTTCGCCAGCCACCTTCAAGGCGCGATAGATGAGCGGGTCGCAGTGACCTGCTTTCTGATACCCCTTTGCCATCTGAAGAATCAGTTCTAGTGCGTTCCCCGCTATTTCGGGGAGTCCTAATTTTTCTTTGAATTCCATTTGGAACTCCTTCCCTTTGTTTCTAGTGTATCGGCGAGCGCCGAATTTGTCAAGTTGTTGAGCAGTTTGGCGACTTGCTCAGGTCGTTGTTTTACTTCTCCAGTAACTCCAAAAGTTGCTTTGCGAGTTCTGGGTTGGATTCCAACTTTTCACGAAGTTTCTGCTCCGCGCTGTTGGGAGATTTGGACTTAGCCTCTTGTGCCTCAAGCCACTCTTGAATAGACTTCAAGATTTTTGACTTGGGGTAGTAGAGAATCTTGCCACCAATGTGGAGAGCGCGACTTGTCTGGCTCTTCATAACATAGGAGTAAGCAGTGCTTTTTCGATCCAACATACCGCGCTCCTTGAGAGCCTTTTCAACCTCTCTCAGGGGGCTTGAATACTCGACTTTGCCAACAGTAACTTTGGCTGAATCAAAAGGCAGTCTCTTTCTGTAGTTGTATTCTCTTGCCATTAGGAAATCACCTCCAAAAGTAGTTTTGCCAGTTTTGGGTTGTTTCTCACCTTAGCCAGCAACTCTTCCAATTCTGGTTGAGTGTTGTCGGCAACTGGTGGGTGCGCGTTTATGTATTCGTCAATCAACTTGTTGATTTCCGCTGTCGGAAAGAAAAGGCGACTGGTTACCGCGACATAAGACGAGAACTTGTCTCTGTTCTCTCTTAGGTAGTTGTAGATAGGTGTATCCACGACATAGTTGCTCTCCATACCGAAGAGTTGGGGGACATTTCTTTGAAGCAGGGCTTCCGAGAAAGTTGAATACTGGGTGTCCCCAACAGTGTGCCTCATTTGGTCAAAACTAATTCTGACCGCATTAGCCAAACTGCCCGCTTTTTTTGTTTGAGTGCTAATGGTTATCACTCCCCTTCTTTTGAATCAAACGACTCGTTATAGACATCTAAAAGCCTGTGTAGGGCTTGGAGGGACGCTCCCTTCCGAGTGGGAGAGAGGTCGCTTTCCATAACCTCAGTCATAACTGACTTTAGTGCGGAAAGTAGGCGACTGGCTTCTTTTATTCTGCCAACCTTTTCACTGTCTCGCGAAACCTCAATAATAGATTCCACGAGTTCGATTGCGTGTTTTGCGTTACTCATACTTTTTGGTAGAACCTCCTAGTTCTGTTGTTATTCATACTTTAGTAAAAATTTTGAAAAATAGCAAATTTATTTTTTCGGCGTTTCTCGGCGCGAGAAAAAATAACTACAACTTTATGTAATGAGAGAGGGGGCAAGTTGCCTTGCCCCCGCCCTGGTTACTTGGTCGGAGTTGCTGTCTTTATGTGAAACTCGTCCCTGTATGCGAGACAGTTCTCGTATGCCTCTGGGTCTGTCCTCTTTAGTTTCTCCAAGTCAATGTATGGCTTGGAAACTTTAGAGATGGTGGCGACCTTGACGCCATTGTGAATCAGGTCTTGTGGCTTCTCTCCAATCTCAGAGAAGATGCCAGAGCGACCCTCATCAACCAACCTCTTGTAGAGATTGTAGAGAGAACGGGTCTCAACGAACTCGTTGAGTTTGGCAACGAACTTACGAGTTACCTTCGTCTCAGTCTTTGAGCCGACTGAGGTGGCTTTGGTGACTTTCGTCATCTCTCCCCTTTTGGGACTACTTCTGTTTCGTCCCTGTTTGGTTACTCCAAACCTAATCCAGTTTGACCTCGTTGTCAAGACCTGCTACAAAAAAATTTCTCCACCCTGGGTATGGGGAGAGAAAAAATAACTACGGGTCTGGGACGAAGTGCTATCACCAAACCCAGGGTTAGTGATCGTGTGACTGAGGGTGTCCGCCAAAAGGGCAAAGCCCCTAGCAGGGCTTGGGGGAAAAACCTGCTAAGGGCTTCTGTTACCTATCCGTTTGGGAACTAGTAGCAGGAAAGGGGGGTAACCTGCTTGTCGCTCAACCTCTCGGTTAGGCAATCCGTTTGACTACGCGCTCATACTCTCCACTCTGGAAAGTGATTCGCTCGCCGTCTTGCCAACCAGCGTGGCAATCTGGCTCACATCAAGTTCATCTGCGACCACGCCCCAACCTGCTTGCGCGGTTAGATTCTTGGCAGGGTGTCCGTAGCACTCTTTGGGGACGAGCCACAAGACTGCCACGCCGTTTTGCTTACACTCGCGTAGCGCGGTCACGCACTTTTCTTGTTGGGCAGGTGTGTAGTATCCGTCTGACACAATCACCAGCATACGAACTCCGTCACCATAAGTCAGTCCGAGTTCTCCGTCCAACGCTTCCCACGCCTCGCCAAACTTTTCTGTTCCGTCTGGTGCGGTGTAGATAGTAACTTGGTCGAGCCTCTGTCCAACTCGTAGGGTCGGGAACACTCCGCTTCCGTAGTAAACCATAGCGGTCTTGGCTTGGATTCTTCGACCAGCCTCGCTCATAATCCACGCTGTCTGTCCCATAGATTCCATAGCGGAACTCATAGAACCTGAAATGTCCACCATAACTCCGAGAGTTAGGGTCGGGTCGTCTGTATGCTTTCGGGTCTTGGACTTCCAACTTGGCAGGTCGCCTCGCAACCCATTGGCTTCCATAGCCTTATTCTGAATCGCGTTACGCATAACCAACTTGCCCATAGGTGCTTGGGTCTTGCGAGTGTGAACCGAACGCTCACGATACTTTGCCTTTTCGAGTGACTTGGCAATCGAAACCGCGCTTGCTCGCTCTGCCCCTGTCGGGTTTCTGCGCTCTTCGATTCGTGAACCAGAACCAGAACCAGATTCGCTGTGAGACTTGTCAAAAGTTTTCTTGGCTTGCTCGCGCTTTTGGTTTCTGTTCTTGGCTTGCTCTGCTCTCTGCTTGGCTATGTCTGACCAATCCTGCTGTTGCTTCTGCTCGCTAATCTCGCGCTCGGCAGAACTTTGGCTACTCTCGGCAGACTTCTCCATTTCGTCCAACATCTTCTGGACTGCCTCGCTTGGCTGTGGGCTACCCTCGCCCTCGCCCTCGCCCTCGCCCTCTTGTGGCTCGGCGAAAGCGTTACCTGAATCTGGCTCGCCCTCTGGGTCTGCTTCGCGTAGCAACGCTACCCAAGTCTTTGCCAACTCAATCGCTCGCTCGACCTGTGGAACTCCGAGTGTCTGGAACTCGCGCCATACTGCTCGCAAGTTGTTTAGCAACTCCGCGCCCAGAACGCTCTCGCCCATACGATAAATGTTTGCCACATCTTCTCTGGCTAGAACTCCGCTATCGTGTCGGGCTACTGAAAGTCCGAGTAGGTTGGCAACTGCCCAAGTGTCGCTACCTAGTTTGGCTAGGTTGTCTGGGGTCGCCTCTTGGAGTGCGTGGTCGAGTGCGGAAGTTCGTAGGAACTGTCGCAACTCTGGCTTCTCTCTCATACCCTTTGCCTCGATACGAGATTCCTCTAGCAACATAAAGGCTTGTCCCTCTGAGTTGTCTAGTGCCTCGGCGAGTTGGTCTGTATCCCAGTTTGTGTGTCGGGCGTGTAGTGCTTCGTGGAACAGAACGCCTGTCACCATTGGGTAAGTTCTCTGGGTGTCTAACTCTCGTATGTCACCAATCTCTTCTGGGTCGCCTATCGCGCCAAACGCTTCCCTAAGGTTTATCTCAATCTCTGAAATGTCTGCGTAATAAGCCGCGATAGCCTCGCCCTCGGCAGAATCATCTCCACCATAAACAACTAGGTCGCCTCGCCTTGCCCAGTCATTGACCAGCGCACCAATCTGGCTGATAGTGCGTAGCCACTTGTAATCTGGCTCACCTGTTTCGCGAGTAGTTAGTCGCGACTTCCCTTTTACTCTGTAATGCTTTGCCATTTGTTTTTCCCTTTCATCTGGCTGTTAGTAAAACTATACCCTACCTGAGTGGGAAGCGCAACCATTTCGTCAAAAGTTTTTTGGCGAGTTTTGATCGCGCTCCCCACCCTCTTTAGCAGGGATACGACAACCTGCTAAATCTTGGCAGGTAGGATTGGCTCACCGAATACGCGAGTGAACACATCACTAGCGACTGGTCTGTCAATCTCTGGTGCGGAAGCGAGCAAGTTTTGGACTGCCCACTTTGTTCCGAACTCTTTGGCTAGGTCGCGGAAAGCAAGCAACTCGCGCATTTGAGGCGACCAACTTGTCTCTCCATTTTCCATTTTCTTGGCGAGATTCTGGGAAGCCACAACTGCTGTTTCTGGCACTCCAAGTTTCTTAGCCAACGCCCAATCAGTAGTCATCTCTACCTGAACCGCGAATCGGGAAAGTAGTGCCTCGCTCAATCGAACGCCAGCGACATTTGGGTTGGTCGCTGAGACTACCCAAAATCCCTCTTTGGCTTTGACAGTTCCGCGCTCTGGATTGGAAGTGATAGTTAGTTCTCTTCTTCCGTCCATAAGCCCATAGACAACTGCCATAACCTTTGGGTCAATCAGTCCGACCTCATCTATGAAAAGGACTTTGCCCTCTTCCGCGCTCTTGGTCAAAACTCCGTCCACCCACTCGAAATCTCCGCTTGGGGTTTGGACATAAGAACCAACTAGGTCGGCAACCTCTGTATCGCCAGAACCGAGAATCGTGTAGAGGTCGTCTGGGAACGCACCCTCGACCAACGCTGTTTTTCCAGTTCCGGGAACGCCATACAACATCACATACTTACCAGCCTCACGCGCTTTGCGTAGAACCTCTATGTCTGTATGCTCTCCCCAACTGCGAGCGTGGTAGTCCTCGCCATTTGGTCGTGGGTAGGTTTCGCCACCTGTCATAGCCTCGACCTCTTCCATTTGGATTGGAGTGAACTCGCTTGGCTCACCAGACGATTCTATCGTAGGTGTGGCTGTGGCTGTGGTAGCACTTGACTTGCTTCGTAGGGTTGCTCGCCCTGCGATAGTGAATAGTGAATCTAGTTCGGAAGTCTCGACTTCCTCGCCAACCAACTCCGCGAGTAGGTTGTCCACATCTAGTCCACTAATGGATAGTGGTGCTTCGTGAATCTGCTTTGCTAAATACATTGTCGTATCTCCCTTTTCCTAAACGAGTTTCTTTGGAAACTCTGGTATCGAATCGCGAACCTTGTTGATTCTGCGAATAACTGCCTGTGGTGTTTTGTGAACCGCGACCTCTTCTAAATCTTGGGTCGTGGTTTCTACGCTGATTGGCTTGCCATTACGAACTACCCAACCCTCGACTGCCTTGTAACTATCATCTTCCTCGCGGATTCTGTATAGGGTCTGTTGCTTTAGATAGATTGTAATTGCCAACTTGTAGGCTTCTTGCTTGGCAATTTCTGGTAGCGTGTCCCACTCGTCCTCTGAGTAGTATTGGAGTGTGTAGTCCTCTTCACTATCCACCTCTGCGTGAGGTGCGATTGGCTTAGGTGCTACGCCCCTATAACTCTTGGAGGTTGGACTGTTCCAATCCCATTGGGCGCGTGGCGACCTGTCGCTCACCTGTCGGCTCATAACGCGAACCGCGTGAGTGCGACCTGTGTCGTCTGTGTGTGGAGGAAAGATAATTACCTGCTTGACGGAGTTTGTTCCGAGCCAACTGGTAACTCGTCTTTGCTCATCTTCGCTTAGGTCTGGGTTCACTACCATTTCTAGGTAGAGAGCCTTACCTGCTAATTCTGGTGAAGTCATTGTGACTGCCCCTTTCGTTTGTCGTATCGCCAGCGTTTGCTGACAAGAACAATCTAAGCATAGTTTTCGACCACGCGCAACTTTTTGTGAAAAGTTTTGATAACGAAACGATAACGCCAGGATCAACAGAAAAAATAACTATTGACGAAGATCCTGGGGTTTCGATCTGGGCAAAGAGAAAGAGCCAGTTTAGACACTTGGCTCAGGTGTTTCCTCGTGAGAGGTTGGTCTAGCAGATTTCGAAGCCTCCGCAATTTTCTAGAAACTCGGCGAACTCTTTTATGTCGTCTGCCTCTAGATGGTAGCTGGCTTCCCAAGGCTCAGTCTTGCCAACACCATTACATCCATTACACCAACCTTTGGTGCGACCAGTGATAATTGCTATGTCGGCATCCAACTCTTTCTCTGGCTGTCCATTTTGGATACCAAGTTCATCAGAGCGAATACCTGTTCCCTCGCAAATGTCGCAAGCAGGCATTTCCAGTTCGGAGATTTGCTTGTTACGCTCGGCAACATACTGCTCAACTTTGCCAGACTCGTAATCTTCCATCAGAAGTTTCGAGAGCAACTTTGACTTTCTAGCGCCAAGCCCATCACCATCGTTGGTGTGTGCGTGTTCCACAGACTCGGCAATCTCAGGGTGAACATTCTCTACATACTCCCATAGAGGATGCCAACCCCACACGTTACGACGGAAGTATTCCCCTACCTCGTTGGCTGGGTTCTTCCCATACACATCCATTCCCATTGGACGACCCCTTTCTATCAGGTAGCCCAAGGTTAGCACACATCTCTATTAGCCGCAAGTGCGTGTCGGGGGTTTGCCAGAAAAAATAACTAGTTAGAAGTAGTCGTATTCGTCAGGGTCCGAAAAGTGGCTATGGGTAACTGGAGGAAAGAAGGCGTCAACATAATCAATGATCGGACCTGCGCATGCGCTACAGACAGCCCAGTCTTGATCGTTCTCATCTATAACAAATACGAATGGCTCGAAGTCGTCGAGCGAACTGTATCCCAGGGCACCCTCGCATTCAGTGCAGCGCACGGTAGCGATCTGTTCTGGAGTAGCGGTCCCGCTCTGAATGGCGAAGTCGACATCGTGTTCGGTCTCGAAGACGTGCAGTTCTAGTGAGCGCATGACTATAGCATACAGCGCTCGCCGTTGTGTGATTAGAGAGTGAGGCGGACCTGATAGTTACGCAATCGGTTCAGGAAGCGGGCCGATGCATCGTCAGTCATATCAGCGACTTGGTTGATCGGAACATCCGTGAAGTCTCTCGCGTGCAGCATACGACCAAGCCGCTGCTCAAGGCAACCGATGCAGAGCATGCCGTGGTCTGCCACCAAGCTCCAGACTTGGTCCGTTACCATGTAGTACTCGCCTAGGCACAGCGTGCACGCCGCACAATCTAAACAGGTGAACGGTTCGTGTGTGACATCGCAAATCATGCAGTAACTATACCACCGTTAACGCTTCAGTGTCAAGTACCAGAGCTCGGGGTCTTCTTCGATGCGGGCCCACAACTCCTCGCCGTCAACCATGTACTGCACGCCGTCTACATAGTAGCGCTGCAGGCCGTACCGTTTAATTAGGAAGTAAGCACGAGAGGGACCTCGCAGCCCCAGTGTGGCGGCGATTTCGCGAGCCGTTAAAAGATTACCTGGGTGAGATCTCTTTAAAAGTTCGATCCGTCGATCGGGTCGCGCACTCTCCAGCTCGGTGGCGGGCACCAACCATCCGTATGGCTTGCCGCTTCTTTTACTTATGAATTTAGGGACCGTTTGAATGCGGCCCGTCTTCTTCCAGTAACGAATCGTATCTGGAGACACATGAGCAATGCGAGCCGCTTCTTCCGCTGTAAAGTTCGTAGGCATGTAGAAATTTTATCGGCGCTCGCCATAATCTGCAAATCGGCAGCGCCGCGCAGCGCCAGGGAAACTTTTTATGGAAAGTTAGTGATCCTCCAGGATCCTGTGCTCCAGCATCTCGGGGATCAGACCATCAACAAAGATTGTGCCATGGGCATTGTGCATGTTTTTACAGAGTACATAGCCAATGCGGCCGCGGACCTGATACCCATTCCTCATTAAAAGTTTTCCCTGGTCATCGTGAAACACAGTCCAAATGTGGTGAGCAGGAGTCTTCATAACTTGGACCCACTGCTCGCCCTCGTGCTCAAGAAGAAGGCCACTTAGACGTGCCTCAGGGAGGAATTCATTTGGTTGGGGTTGATAGGCCTGCAGCCATTGCGAAAAATCAATGTGCTCTTCGACATATTGATAGTCATCGATATTGAACTCTTTAGCCATCGTAGTCCTTCTTCTTCTCGGGGTTTATGACAGGGTCCAGTCTATCCCAATCTCCGTGAGCGGACCCTTGGTAGACCTGGCCAGTTTCGCGGTCAACGAGCAACCACTTAGTTGGTGCTTTGGTGTACACCGTCATGATGACTCCAGTCGAATGCTCCTCGTAGTGGTGAGCTTCGCGATCACCCGTTATGTCGTTAAGCAAGTTCGAACAGTCCTGTATCTCTAGCGAGCCGTTTAAGTGTGTTTACGTCAGGCAGGCCGTCAGCGTCAGCTCCTACGTATCCTACCATACGTTGATACCTAGCGCAAGCCGCTGCGGTCACCGTGTCCCACTTTCCAGGTTCCGCGCCGCGTAGATCAGTAACGGTTGCTAGAGCTAGCTGAATGATTTCAATCTTCTTGTTACGGTCTCCCGTTTTGATCTCTTTCTGGATCTCTAACTTTTGAGGAACGCGGGCCGTTTCCTCGATTGCCTTGAGGTCCTCGCCGTCAAACTTTGTGCGGCCCCGATCCAGGAGTTTAATTAATCTTTCGTTAAAAGTTCTGGATCCAGGCCGCTGCGGCAAACAAAACAAGATCACATCATTGATGGACCGTACTTTCTGGTACACGCCGTCTTTCTGTTGGTGGACCGTCGAGCCCGTAGTGTTTCCTTCAACAGTAATGAACCTTCCAGTCTGCTGGAATTCACGAACGTCAGTAACCACGCCGCAATGTGGCTGGCCGAAGGGATCCGCCGCATGTCCAACATTTGATGAAAAGTTATAGATCGCGATCGATCCTGGTTCTGGAGACCTGGTGAAGTTTCCACTTCTTATAAATTCTGCGAGCGCCGCCGACGTCGACGTGAATGCAGGCAGCTTTAAAGAAGCTTCTCGAGCACAGACATCAATAAACGCGCCACCCCATGGCTGCGAGTCATAACCAACCTTGGCACCAAACTTGTTCTTACCCAGCTGTTCAGCTGTGTAGCCCAGGTAACGCTGCGCAGTTTTAATTAAAAGTTCCGCCGCAGCGGAGATCCCAGGGTCCTTACGTAACTTCAATTCTTCTTCCTAACCGAAGTCGGCCCAGCCAGCCATGTCTCCAGCTGGATCCTTTCTTTTAATAAACGTCGGCAAGTTATATCTTACAGGACCAGCCCCTGTTACGCGTACCCCATGGGTAAAAGGTTCTGTTCCGGGGAAGATCATCAGCGTGCCTGGTTCCGGGCGGAGATCTAAGTTTAAATGTTTGAAGAAAAGTTCCCCGGCAGTGTAGTCATCATTGATGTAAAGGATCGCTGCGTACTCAATCAATTTGTCAGAGTACTGGTCGTAATGCTCCTTCAAGTCAGTTCCCTCGTACTGACGATGAACAACAAGAAAGCCATTGAGCTGCAGACCACCAACAATATCAAAGATTTGCTGTGCACGCAGACGCATGGTCTCCGCGAACTCTTCGTTCTGATATGCGCAGTTCTTATCAGCAAAATCCCAAGTAACTTCCAGCAATCCTTCAGCTACTAGTTCCTCAATGTCATCGCGGCCGAACTTCTCCAAACAGCTGCGTTTCATTTCTTCTAGGTACCTATGCCGCCAGTGCTCTTCGCTGTAGCTGCTGACTTCGTTGAAGACCATGTCGATCTCAGCTTTTGATAAAAAGTTTGTGATCGCAAAGACCCTGGGCTTGATCTCATCAACTTCAAACCCCAGTGACTCAATGTCTTCTTTGGTGAGTTCTTTAAGCATCTGGATTGTACGGGCTCTTAAATTCTGGGATCTCTAACGGTGGCTGATTTGCATCTGTGTCGACGTCCCTATTGAGACCCGTTTCGTAGGCGATCAAATCTAGCAACAGGTTATGGGCACTCTGTGCAAGAGCGGTTAAACGAATGTGCTCGATGCGATCCTTCGCGTTAGCAATATCTGCGTTCAGCGCTTTGTAGTGTTCGCGGGCCGTTTGGATTAATTGTGACATGTCTCTCCCGTTTGTCAAGTTACTCTTCTTCCTCGCTTGTAACAGACGCAGGCCGCTGCATGTCATCCGTCTTTTCATCAAAAGTCACTACGGTGGATCCGGTATCTTCAACAACAACCTCGGCTTCAATAACCGAATGCTCTTCTGCTAAACGCGCCGCCGTTTGAATCGCGCCTGCCGCTAAACGGTCCAGACGTTCGGAAATGATTTCGGCAGCGGGCCGCATCTCAACATTGACGTTCGTGTCAATCTCCACGCCGCCGCGGACGCCCGCACGGTCCAGAATCTCGGTCGCGGCCTTCAGGGCAACAGGTTCGCTCTCAGCGAACTCCATGAGCTCCTCGAGTTTATCTACAGCAAAAGGCGCAGCCTGGGTCAACTTTTCACGGGCCCGCTCAATGTCATCCGAGGTTTTGTGCTTCAAGTTTCTGAGGTGGACGCGACACAGGCCATCATCTTTTGGGACCCCTGTTGCCCAGAGCATGCAGCGAATTCCATCAAACTTTATTTGTCTACAGCGATGTGGTTGCGCAGCGGGCTGGCGTTTAGGACTTGAAGGTCCACCTTCTTCTTGTTCCTTGAGGTATTTGCGAGTAGCTCCTAGGACCCAAGGGGGTACGAGGTAGTCCGTTGCTTCTTCTGCGAGAAGGTCGAGACCTGTTAGGTAGTCAGAGTTATTGTCCGTTGGGGTAACAAGTATTGGACGCTTCTCAGCTAGAGACTGTATCCGTCTCTCTTTGGTGGACTCGGCGCTACGTACTTTCAACAGGCCGCTTGTTGATCCGTCCTGATTGTAGACGGTTTCCCAAACTAGATTTGAGCGACGCAAGGTTCTACGGTTATCAAAAGTGTCTTCGCAGATACCACGGTCAAGCTCGTCAATTCCAAGCTCGGTTAAGTCTGCGCGGGCCGATACGGGCAAGTCAACGACAAGTTGGCTTAGGTCTAGCTCGCCGTTATTAGATTCTACCATAGGTAACCGTTTTCTGTCAAGTGGATTTCGCTTAGAGCGAACATTGTTACCAAATCGTTATCTTTTTTGTCTTTAGAAGGCGAAGACGACCCGTTTAACTGGGGAGAGGACTGTAAACGGGCCGCCTTCTCCATCAATTGTAGGGTAAAGTTACTCGGTTGAGTTTTTTGAACGCCTGTCATGGCATCAATTGTACGTTAGTAAAAAGTTGGTGATTTGTTTTGGAAGAGATCTCGGACGAATTTTTGCGCGTGGAGAGTGAGAGCGAGGGTGAAATCACCATTCAGTAAGAACGAAACCCCTTAATTAAGAACTTACTGTAGATTAATCGGTTGAGCTTCTGATATTCAGAACGGAAAGTTTTAGTACTTTATCCTTGATTCTCTTCCTTGGACCATCGGCCATAGGAATCTCTAATGACATCTTTAGCTAGGAAGTATGAGTGGAACGACCTCAATGACTTTTGCTGTAGCCAGACTTCATACGCTTCAACCTGACTAACGTACCCAGGCTTGGGCATGAACAGTTTTCCTACAGAAATCCAATTGTAGATAGTCTTCACACTGACGCCAAGTTCTTTGGCGACTAGTGAAATCTTGCTCCAGTCGTTTTCCATAGCTCTCCTAAAGTGAACCGCCCCAACACTATAACATGCTGAGGCGGTTCGAACCTGTTAGTTAGCTACAGGTTATCTCTCTCTCCCAAGAGAAGTTATTAAGTTTAAGGACCCGCCGAAGAATCACCCATTCATTCGGCCCGTTCAAAGCCCCATTCTTCATGCGACTCTTCGGCGAGTTCGTTAAAAGCCTAGCATAAATCTTTTAGGTTATTGAGACTAGATAGTGTATCATCTATCCCCCGTTTAGTGTTCGAGATAGAGATATGAGTGAAGCTCAGTTCTGCAGACATAATCGAATACATCAAATGAAATCTGCCAGGTTCGTCATCGCTTTGGTAGTCCAAAGGAATTGTCAGCTCTATGACAGTAGAGGCTTCTGGCATAAACATTAAATTAAAAAGTTGACTGCCTGTTGCTGAAACTAAAACTTCTGCTGAGCCAAAAAAAGAAACCTGCTCTTCAAAGGTTAGTTTTTCTGGAATGACTACTTCAAAGTTTTTATTTTGAAGAAAAGATATTAACTGCTCTTCTTCATCAATTCGATCTGGTCTAGGTATATAAACCTTTTTAAGTTCTTTATTTTTTATAGTCCCCCAAGATTTAATAAAGTCTCTAAGTATCTCTATTGCACCAACTTCATACTTAGTTTTAATAATCACATCGGAGTTTGAGATCTGGACAAATTGAAACTCTCTTGGAACTTCAATTGGAATAACTTTAATCCCAAGATACTCGGCTAGCTTCTTAGCTGCAAAGTCATGCACCTGAAGCCCCTTCTCACCTGCGCGACCCTCTTGAATCAGAAAAATTGCTGTCCAGTCTCTATCTAAAGTTTGACTCGCATAGTTAATCACTGGAACTACTGACTCTATCCAGAAATGAGAAAGGTTGTCGTAGTACGGAAATATAACTTTTTTGCTGCTATCTGATAGTAATTCGTTGGTGTAAGACTTTTGCAGAGGTTCTTCTCGAATTGGAGGGGGATTGAAATAAGTATTATCTCCTGCCACGTAGTTGAGATATCCGTTGCATGATTTTAAGACCGTTGGCTCTTCCAGAGGTACTCGCTCAACGGTGATATTCATGGTCATGGTTAGAGTATACAAAAGAAAACAGGGCCCTCATTGGCGAGGACCCTGCTTTGGTTTCTAAGATTACTTCTTCTTTGGTGTAGCTTTCTTCGCGGCTGGCTTTTTGGCTGGACGCTCCCAAGGAGTGCCATCCTGCACCAAACCATCACCATCTCCATCCTTGGCATTTGCCTTGTAGCCAGTTGCCTTCTTAGGTGCTGGCTTTGCAGTTGCCTTCTTTGGAGTGGCTGAAGCTGTCTTTCCAGTGGAAGCTGGCTTCTTTGCAGCAGGCTTAGCTGCTGGCTTAGCTGGAGCCTTCTTAGCTGCTGGCTTCTTAACTGGCTGGGAAGGAGTCTTCTTGGCATCAGCCTTGACCTTCTCGACCTTTGAAACCTTCTTAGCTGCTTCTTCAGCTGCCTTCTTTTTAGCAGCTGCTTCTAGCCGAGCCTTCTCTGCCATCTTTGCAGCAGCAAGCTTCTCAGCTTTCTCCTGCGCTAGCTGGTAGCTCAGCTTCTCACTGTAGGAGCCAGTGATTGCCTTGCGGAATCGCTCCCATCTTGAGATCTTTGCCATAACTTATTTTCCTAACGTTAGTTTTGGTTATTGCATCCTAACACAGTTGTGTTAGTTGGTTTCTCGACATTCTGAGCACATGAAAGCTGTAACGCCTTGGTCCTCGTCGCTGTCGGGGAGTGCTTCTCCAGTTGGAGTAACCCGAACTGGATAATACTTGGTTTCTTTCTTGCAGATATCGCATACTTCTTCGACAAGCCACTTCCTACCCTTGGTGAAATCTTCTCCTAATGCTTCAATGGAAGCGACAACACCTAGAGTTAGTGCATGCTTTGAACCAGATCCATGAGACTTCCTCATGAAATATCGAGTGTTTGGCACTTCGATAACTGGTCTCTTGTTTACACAAGCACATGCTAACTGTCCTGGTTTACAGTAATGCGAACCAGTGAAGTCATTGAAATGGTGCCTAGACATTGCGTGCCCACAAATGCAGATACGCCTATCAAGACTTCGTGACTCCTGCTTGTATGCAGCATTCATGTCACTAGCCTCTTGTAGGTCTAGGTCAAACTCATCCACTTATCCTCCGAACGTTACAGTTCCAGAGCTTGGGTCTGCTGTACTAGTTGCAGTTGCACCAGCGTACATACCCATCTGAGTTGCAAGCTCTGCATAGACTGGGTTGTTAACTGCTGCAGCAACCTTAGTTCCCTGATCGATAATCAGTGACTGAATGTTGTCATCGTAGGAAGCAGCTGTCTCATCATCTACAACTACAACCCAATCGTTTCCATCATGTACTGCTGGAACACCCTCACCATAGGTAAGGACATAACCCATCTGGGTTCCCATGTACTGGAATGGGTCAATCAAAATGCCATCTGGGTCCCGAACAATACGGAATCCACGCATCTGACCTGCGCCTTCTTTGAACATATTTTCCTATCCGTTTCCGAGAAACTCAAGTTCCTCTATTTTTTCCGATGGGATATCATCCCACACTACTCCGTCATAGTGATACAAATCACCAACGGAATTCTGATACCAGCCTTTCACAGCTGTTCTCGCTTCTTCCACCCATCTGCCCCTGGGGTCTCTTATGAAATCTGGCAGCCTACTGTCATCTAACACTTCTGGGTGCTTCTTTGCTAAAGCATCGTAAATTGGAGTCTTTGAGAATTCCAACTCATACCTCGCTATCTTTGAGCTGAGACTATTTAATATGGCTTTGTCGTCTGTGTTCATTCGCTCTATATGGAACATGCCATCAGAGTCAGTAAAGTTTTTGTAGAGTATCTCCCTCTCGGTGATATCTATAGTGTATGAAAGAAACTCACTGAACTCACTCGTACCCATGTCTCTCATGTTTCTGAGATGAGTTCGAACATCATTCAGTTTCTCTACCTTGAATAACATGTCTTCAACCTATCACACTTACCACTTAAATGCAACCATCCTCCATACAGGGTCCACAACTTAAAAAGTTTTGTTAGCTGCAAGATCTAGTCTAACACTTAAACTACTTACTTACTTACAACTATACAGCATACTAGGTCTACAACTTAATTTCACGTAAGGCCTTAGAGTGCTCGCTACGCGTATAACAAAAGTAAGTTGCTAACCCTGTATACTAGTATTGTAGTAAGTAATATTATCAAAAAAATCCCTAGCCTTTTTACTATTTCTGATAATAGGTTTCCAGAATATTATCAAAAAACAAAAATCCCCTTCTTTTCCTTCTCTCCTTCTATTTATTATCAGGGATTAGGAACGTCCATCTTTTTCTTGTTAATGTTTGGCCAAACGGCCAAGTAGCCAAGTGGCCAAGCAGTCCACGGTCCACGGTCCACGCACACATTATAGTAAACTCAACATCTTTTTCAGCCTTTAAACTATATGCATGGCATCTGAACGTCTACCTAGTCCGTCACTAAAAACGTCGCTTCGACGGTTGGACCTCTGCGCTTATGCAGTTCAAGAAATCCATACAGAATTAAATGCACCTCAAGATCCAGAAGCAAAGGCTGACCTTATCCTGGCAACAGAGAAACTTGTAGGTGAAGTGATTGACCTTTATGCCACAGTTAGACGTTACGTCTGGGGTGAAGTAGATGATAACGAATTCTTTATATCGTCCCGAGACGAAGACGAAAGTTAGTCTCTAGGAAATCTAGGCGGAAACACTGCCTTTACAACAGCCTTCCTAATCTCGGTCTGTTTGTTGTCGTCGTCTGCACTTTCTTCTAGTGCTCTCTCAACTTCGCGTCTAACCCACTTAGCGACGACATAGAAAGCTCCAAAAAAGAGAACTAGTGCTCCAGCAAGGAACACTAGTAAAATCTCGTAAGGGCTCATACATATAGTCTACAGCCCCAACTAGCAGATTATTTCTGTCTCTTTTTCCACTGACTATAGGACCAACTGCCTGCCAATACAGTAATTACAAAGTACGCCCAAAGCAGGGTGTCGATTACAATATGTAGAGTTTCCATTTATATCACCTCAATCAGGTCTATATATTTTCCGTAGTCAACCTCTAAGTAACTAACCCTTATGCCATTAACATCGATGTAGCTTCTTTGGTTGCTTTCAATACAACGGTCGCACATCTCTAGGTCAGAGATTAAATCGTTTTCTTCCGAGTCCTTAAAGGTTACGCGATGTAGATCGTCAAGACTGTCAACCTCTTTGTTGCACTCGTCACACTTTACGTATTGCACAATTCCCATGTCAATCTCTTTCTACTATTTGAATGGTCATTTTCTACAGACTATAACATCCATCTGAATCTGTCAAGCGTTTGTTTCTACTTAGAGTTTATCACTTTTCGCAGACTATACCACAAACTTTTTAAAAAAGAAAACGGCCCAGGGGGGAGAACTCCGTGAATTGAGCGTCAACCCTGAGCCGTTTCCATCGTTACACAATAGAAAGGAGGCACACTATGAGCAACAACACACATAATGAACCACTTACATTATATACACATTTACTTGAGATATACAAGTTTCCCCGGAAGTTTACAATTTTCTAGAGCTGAAACCTCTCGTGCTCCATAAGCAATAAGTACGCTTGGACTTCCAGCAGACTCTCCAACAGAACCGTCTGGATAGTGGAACTTCAATCTGCCCTTCAAAAATAGAATGGCGTCTGCTTTATCCCACACATAGTCAAAGAAAGCTTTTGTTTCTGTTCGTGCAAATATAAGGACAATGCCACTTCCACCATTGTCAACGTGCTCAATCATCTTTTCTAGGAAGGGATTCATCTCTCTCCCGTAGGGTGGATTACACCAAACCCTGCCATACCAGTCTTGCTTTAGACCATCATCTTCAATAGTAAAGTGCTGTTTAGCTGTATCCCATGGCCTATCTAAAGATGCACAAGGGTCCAGATCAAACTCTCCTAGCGCTTTTATTACCGCTGGAGGCGTCAACCACGTTGTAGTCGTGATGTTATGCGTTTCGTTTCCTAGGTTTGCCATGGCCACACATTACCCGATTTCTGCTCCATATGCAACTAATCTGGTAAAATATTAGAGGGAGAGACCCCTACAAAACAGGAGTCTCGCATGGCAAAGAAACGTAAGAAGCAAAACAACTTCTGGCTTTCAGTCGACATTTTCTGG
>Ga0255752_10003073_pt1 | contig 17742 bp, 16 predicted proteins | sample 011ome_25_FD_179952 | JGI IMG/M metagenome (GOLD analysis project Ga0255752, IMG submission 179952) | Coastal salt marsh microbial communities from the Groves Creek Marsh, Skidaway Island, Georgia - 011512CT metaG (version 2) | ecosystem: Environmental > Aquatic > Marine > Intertidal zone >... | reverse complement strand
ACCAGCCAACCGTTTTGATCGATGTAGATCCATTTCCCAGAAGTCATAACCACGCTTCCAAATGAAATTAACACATCTTCAAAACCATGGTTTTTTTTATTTGTTTTTTGAGCAACTGCTCCCTTAGCAAAGATACCTATGGGAAGATTCTTCAGCTCCTCAACGTCTCTAACACAGCCATTAACAACAATGCCAGCCCAATGATTTTTTACTGCAGATTCTGCAATTTGGTCTCCAATCATGGAGGCATGAGTTACACCAGAGGCATCAATAACTAAAACTTTATTTTTTCCTTCGCGAGAAAGAGTGTCTTTCACAACAGAATTATCATCTGAACAGGAAACTGTATATATCTCACCTGCGATCGAATGCACGCTCCCATAAGATTGTAATGCAAGTTTACCAACTTGGATTTGCTCATAATATTGATCGGAAAGGTCAGGCAGAGAGATCATAACTTTTATTTTTCTATGATATTAAGTTTGCTGATTATATCTTTTCTTCTTGAGTTTTTTTCCAAATCTGTCCAGGAAATTGATTGTGAGGCTTTTAATCTAGTGATTTTATGTGACTGAGAAATTTTTTCTTTCTCTAGAAAATTGATTGCTTCTATAGCTGCAGGTCTATCATTGCAAATCAAAACCATATTACAGCCACTATCTAATGCTTTGCTCACTTTAGCTTCAATGCCTCCAACATGATCTGAGCCCTTCATTGAAAGGTCATCACTTAAAATTATTCCAGTAAATCCAATTTTTTTTCTTAAAATTTCTTGCAACCAAAATGTTGAAAAGGTTGCTATCTCTTTATCGATATTTGTAAAAGATATATGAGCGGTCATTATTGCACCAAGTTGTGCCTTTAAAGCACTAAAGGGAAGCAAGTCATGACTCTCTATATCTGATAAAGATCTAGTATCTTGAGAAAAAGCGATGTGGCTGTCAGCAAAGATTCCTCCATGTCCTGGAAAATGCTTACCGGTCGCCTGCATTCCCGCTTGATTCATGCCTTCAATAAAAGCGCTTGCAATAACAATAACCCGCTCGGGATTATCACCTATTGATCTATCACCAATAACAGAGCTTCTAGAGTCATCTAAATCTAAAACAGGTGCAAAACTTATATCTAATCCAGATGCAATCACCTCTGAGGCCATTAACCAACCTAAATCGGTTGCAAAAGGAATGTTTTTATCAATATCTGAATTTAAAAATGAAGCTAGTTTTTGCATGCTCGGCAAATTTGTATAGCCTTCTTTTAAACGCTGAACCCTTCCTCCCTCTTGATCTACTGCAATAAGAAGTCCTGGATTTATCTGTCTTATTTCTTTGCATAGCTCTTGAACCTGATTTCTTGAAGAAATATTTCTTGCAAATAAAATTACGCCCCCTACATGTTGATTAAGCAGTAATTTGTTTTCTTGTTGAGTAAGAGAGGTTCCATCTAAATCGAGCATTAACCTTCCAAGAAAAAATTTGCTCATAATTTTTCTTTCAATGCATGAATTAATGCTTTGGTTACTTCAGGATCGCCTGAGAAAATAGAAGGAGCTATTCTTGAAGCAATAGAACTATATCGATCAAAAATTATGTTTGAAACTTCATCTGGTGTTCCAGTTACAGCAATACTTTCTAAGATTTCATCTGAAATGAGATTTGGAATATCTTGCCATAATCCTTTTTTAGTCAGAGTATTGAGCTCTGGCTGAATGCTTTCCCAACCATGTTGCTCTAAAACTACTTTATAAGCGGGAGTAGACCCATAAAACCCAATCTGCGCCTTGCAAGCATCTCTTGCTTTGGCTATTTCTTCATCTGTTATTCCTGTTGCAACCATAACACCCACCGAGAAATCAAATTCTTCATTTTTCGATAATTCAAGACCTTTTTTTACAGATGGCAATGTAATGTTTTCTAAAAATTTACTTGTATGAAAAGGATGTACGATAAACCCATCGCCAGATTCAGCTGCAGCTTGAGTCATAAGGGGGCCTACGCCAGCGACATATATTTTTGGAATACCAAAAGGATTTTTTCCTGGATTAAAAAAAGGAGTCATTAATGTATGTTTATAAAATTCACCCTTAAAATCTAGATCTTTCCCTTCATGCCAGCATCCCCAGATAGCTTTAATGGCATCGACCATTTCCTTCATACGTTTGGCCGGTGAAGACCAGGGCATGGAGTATCTCTTCTCAATATGAGGTTTAATTTGAGACCCTAGACCCAGAGTAAATCTTCCTTTGGACATTAATTGCAGATCATATCCAAGATTAGCTAAAGTCATAGGATTCCTGGAAAATGCAACGGCTATTGAGGTTGAAAGCTCCAGTTTTTTTGTTGCCAGAGCCGCTGCTGCAAGAGGAAGGAATGGCTCATGCGGACCCTCAAAAGTGTAAGCCCCATCATATCCAAGATCCTCAAGGTTTTTGCTAATTTTTGAGGCCTCAGCTGGATCCCGTGTAATCATCGAGCAATCGACCTTAATTTTTTTCATTATGTAATATTTTCATTTAATTTTGATATGAATGATTATGATGGATGTATTTCATTTTGTGTATCCCGGCTGCTAATATAAAACTCAATTTATTTCCTAGAAAGAAAAATAATGAACTCAAAAATTTGTGAACTTCTTAATATTGAATTCCCCCTTGTTGCATTTACACACTGCAGAGATGTCGTCGTATCAGTATCAAAAGCTGGAGGATGTGGTGTTTTAGGAGCTGTTGGGATGACTCCTGAGCAGCTTGAAAAAGAACTGAGGTGGATTGATGACCATATTGATGGGCTTCCATACGGCGTGGATGTTTTAATCCCCAATAAAATGGCCGATCAGAACCAAAAATTTGATGCTAAAAAATTAGCTTCAATGATCCCACAAGAATATGCAGATTTTAGAGCAGATATTCTAGAGAAGCATGATGTGAATGCTGATGAGCTAAGAACAATCAAGCCAGCTGCAACTTACATGGCTGCAAATACTAAAGCAGAGGGTGCTAAAGCTTTGCTAGATATTGCATTCAGTCATCCAATTAAAATAATTGCAAATGCGTTGGGCGTTCCGCCAGATTGGATGGTTCAAATGGGAAAAGATAATAATGTAAAAGTTGCAGCCCTACTAGGTACGGCAGAACACGCTATCAATCAAGTCAAAGCAGGGGTTGATATCTTAGTTGTTTCAGGTACAGAAGCTGGTGGTCATTGTGGTAGCGTTTCAACTATGGTTTTAATTCCAGAGGTTCATAAAGCCATACAACCCTATGGTGATGTGCCAATTCTAGCTGCAGGAGGAATTGTAACCGGGAGGCAAATGGCTGCTGCAATGACCATGGGAGCATCGGGTGCATGGTGCGGCTCTGTTTGGTTAACAACTGCTGAATCTGAAGTTCCGCTTGTGATTAAAGAGAAAATGGTAGCTGCAACTTCAAGTCAAACTACTAGATCAAGAAGCAGAACAGGCAAGCACTCCAGACAGTTGGTATCTGAATGGACAAAAGCTTGGGAAGCAAAAGGAGCTCCTGAGCCACTGCCATTGCCGCTGCAACCCATGGTGGCTGAACCAGCTTTAGCAAAAGTTAATCAGTTAGCAGAAAGGGGTCATGAAGGCGCAAAAGAACTTTCGACTTACTGGGTTGGTCAGGGCGTGGGATTGATGAACCAAACAATTTCAGCAAGTGATGTCGTGCAAGAATTTAAAGAAGACTTTATTGAAGCCTACGAAAGGCTGTCTAATTTTATTAGCGATTGATCTAAAAGGAGCAGAAATCTTTGAGACAAACCTCTTTTAAATCTAATAAACTCTCAAAGCATGTCAGTCCAATGCTTGATATTAGATTTAAATTAGATTTCTTGTAATTACTTCTTCAAGGAGATGTAATCGGTCATTCCCAAAAAACATTTTTTCTTTATAGAAAAATGTGGGTGAGCCAAAACCTCCACGCTCAATTAACTCGTCGGTATTCTGAATCAATAAATCTTTGGCCTCTTGTGAGGCTATATATTTTTTAAATTTCTTAGAATTTAAGTTTAAATTCTTGGCAATGTCGACCAATAAGTCTTCCTGACTAATATCTATACCCTCTCTCCAGTAGGCCTGGAATAAATTGCTCGCAAACTCAACTAATTTACTTTCTGTTTTAGCAAACAAACAACCCCGCATCGCTTTGACTGAATTAACTGGAAATACTTTGGGAAAACTAATACTAATTCCTCTTACCTCACACCATAAATTCAAGTCATCATTTGAATAGTTTAACTTTAAAGGATTAGGCTTTTTTCTGAACTCATATACGTCTTGATTAACGGTATTAAAAACTCCTCCAACGAGTACTGGCTTCCAATCTATTTCTAGGCTATGTCTTTGAGATAATGGTAAAATTTCACTAAATGCTAAATATGTCCAGGGACTTGAACAGTCAAAGTAAAATTCTATATAGTTAGCACTCATTATTAACAAATATTGTAAATTAATTATCTTGTATAAACAGAAAAAAGCTTTGAGCTTAATAGCAATACTGTTACTTAGTATTAGCATTGAGGCAAAAATCAATATACCTGCATCAGCTGAAAAACAAGAGCTGTGTCAGGAAATATACAAAAAGATGACGAATGAACATTTCTTCAATGACAAAGACCTGAGTTACATTAATTCTGAAATATTTGATGCTTTATTAGATCGGTTGGATTCCCAGAAAATATACTTCACAGAAAATGAAATCAACTCATATAAAAGAAAATTTTCTAAGTTTGATAATCCACTTGACTATCAAAAAAAATATTCAAAGTCTTTCCTTTGCTCAATAGATTTAAAGACTAAATTTGAATTTATAAATCTTTACTTTAATCGCTTAATTGAGGCAATAAATTATCAACTTAAAGAGGTCGCTAAACAGGGTTTTGATTTTACAAAAGACGAAATCATCATCATTAATGATGATCAAAAAAAATGGCAAAAGAGCAAATTAGAGCTACAAAAAATTTGGCGAAAGATAGCTAAAAATGATGTTTTAACGTCTATGCTGGCTGAAAAGGAATTAGACGAAGCAACAGAAACTATTAAAAAAAGATATACAAGCAGACTTCGAAGAATCTCTCAAAGAAATGAGGAGGATGTCTTCTCAATTGCTATGAATAATTTAACAAGTTATTTTGATCCGCATTCCTCATACTTCTCTCCCAAGTCAGCTGAGGATTTTGAAATGACGATGAGTCTAAAGCTCGAGGGAATTGGAGCGCTTCTAACAACAGAAGATGATTATCCCACCATAGTAAGTGTTGTGCCTGGAGGTCCAGCTGAAAAAACTGGAAAAATTAATCCAGACGATAAAATAGTGAAGATATCTCAAGTTGAAGAAATGCACTCAACTCCAACTGATGTTGTCGGATGGAGGATAGATGAGGTTGTTCAGCTAATTCGAGGCAAAGCAGGCACCAAAGTTGAGTTGGAGCTCATTCCAGGAAAAACGGAGGATTTTAGTGAGAGGAAATTTGTAACCATTACACGTGAAGAGGTAAAGCTGGAAGAACAAGCGGCAAAATCTAGAGTAATTGAAATTAATAGAAATTTACAAACAATAAAGATTGGCATAATTGATTTGCCAACTTTTTATATAGATTTCAAAGCATGGCAAAACAGAGATCCAAATTTTCGAAGCAGCTCAAAAGATGTAGAAAAAATTCTTAAAAAATTTAATGACCAAAATGTGGATGCTGTTTTGGTTGATTTAAGAGGAAACTCTGGAGGCTCTCTGTTTGAGGCAAATAAACTAACTGGATTATTTGTAGCTTCTGGAGCAACACTGCAAGTAAAAGAAAGTAATGGCAGCATAAGACCATGGGGAGATGCCGGGGCTAAGCAAATCTGGAAAAAGCCAATGGCTGTTATGGTTGATAGATATTCTGCCTCTGCATCAGAAATTTTTGCAGGAGCTATTCAGGATTATCAAAGAGGGGTAATAATTGGGCAAAAAACCTTTGGAAAAGGCACAGTTCAAAAACTAGATGATTTAAGCTCGGGGCAAATAAAAATTACTGAATCTAAGTTTTATAGAATTACTGGGGCCGGGATGCAAAGCAAAGGTATACATCCAGACATAACCTTACCAAGCGCATGGGACATAGAAGAAGTTGGTGAAAGTTCATATGATACAGCTCTACCATGGGATGAAATTAAACCAATTCGATTCAAGAAATTTTCTATGGGACCAACTTTGATTTCAAAATTACATGATGAGCATTTAACTAGATTAAACCAAAATCCTAACTTGCAATACATCCTTGATGTAAGAAAAAGATATGAGATCCTAAAAAATAAGAAAGTAATTTCTTTGAATATGACCGATAGAAGAGCTGAAAAAGAACAAAGACAATCATGGACTTTAGATATAGAAAATAAAAGACGCGCCTCTCTTAATTTAGAAACTTTTACTTCTTACAAGGCTATGCAGGATTATAACGATGCAAAAGAAACTAAAGACGATGTGAGAGATTCTCAGATAGACATTGATGATGACTATCTTTTATATGAGGGCGCACAAATTCTTTCAGACCATACAGTTCTAACTCAAAATATTTTTTTATCTAAAGCAGTATAAAATATGAAAATTGTATCTTTTAACATAAATAGTATTAGAGCCCGGCCTCATCAGCTTGTCCATCTTAGAAATACCATCGATCCTGATGTAATCGGAATACAAGAGACTAAAGTCAATGATCCTGAATTTCCAATTGATGAAATTAAAGAAATTGGATATCACTCTGAATTTTGGGGCCAGAAAGGTCACTATGGTGTAGCAATTCTGAGCAAAAAAAAGCCTGAAAATGTACAAAAAGGTTTTGAAGGTGATTCAGAGGATGACCAAAAAAGATTTATACAAGCTACATTTAAATGGAGAGGAAAACAAATTACTATCATGAATGGGTATTTTCCTCAGGGAGAAAATAGGTCGCATGAAACTAAATTTCCAAAAAAAATAAAATTTTATGATGATTTGAAAAATCACATCAAAAAGCTTAAGAAGGTTGAAGAGAATTTGATTGTAATGGGGGATTTTAATGTTGCTCCTACCGAATTAGATATTGGGATAGGCGAGCAAAATGCAAAGAGATGGTTGCGCGATGGAAAAACAGCATTTCTTCCAGAGGAAATAGAAATGTGGAATAAAATTAAAGACTTGGGTTTTGTAGATTCATGGAGAAAACAAAACCCTGAAGAGGGATCAATATATTCATGGTTTGATTACCGCTCAAGGATGTTTGATGATAACCCAAAAAGGGGGTTGCGAATTGATCACATACTATTATCAAAAAATATAGAGCATGCAATACTAAATACTGGAATAGACTACTCTGCTAGAGCAATGGAAAAACCATCGGATCATTGCCCTATATGGGTAGAGTTAAAATAAAAATGATATAAAGCAATTATTTTATGAAAGTATCTAAAGCTGTTGAGAATAGGAATTCTGTAAGGGATTTTTTGAGCAACCCCGTATCAAATAATACAATCGAGGAATTGCTTATTAAAGCTTCCCGAAGTCCATCAGGAGGCAATCTTCAGCCATGGAGAGTATATGTTCTTAATGAAAAAAGTCTCAGAGATTTTTTAAAATTTCAAGCAGATTGGACTAAACCTGAAAAACCCGCATATGCTATATATCCAGAAAATCTAAAAGAACCATACAGAACATCTAGATATGAACTCGGCGAAGAAATGTACTCTTTGTTAAATATTTCTAGAAATGATAAAGCAGCAAGAATTGCGCAAGTAATGAAGAATTTTAATTTTTTTGGAGCTCCTGTAGGCTTATTTTGCTTTATTGATAAAGTTATGGGGCCGCCGCAGTGGTCTGATTTGGGAATGTTCTTACAAACATTTATGCTGCTTGCCAAAGAAATTGGTCTAGATACTTGCGCACAAGAAGCTTGGTCTATGAAACAAGATAGCATTAGGCAATTTTTAAAGTTAGACGAAGAAATGATATTGTTCTGCGGAATGGCAGTAGGGTATAAAAATCCTGATGCACCAATTAATGATCTTAAGTCAACAAGAAGACCTCTTGATGAATGGGCAACATTCGTTTAATGACTGATTAAAAATATATAAATTTCTTTTGAACAATATTAATAATCATCTTTTTTTTATGGAGCAGGCTTTAATTCAAGCCAAAATAGCAAAAGAAAATGATGAAGTTCCTGTTGGGGCGGTTGTAGTTCAAGACAATATTATTGTAGGCAAGGGATTTAATCAAAATATTTATTGTAATTCTGTTTCAGCTCATGCAGAAATTATTGCTATTAATGATGCATCAAATTATTTAAAAAACTATAGATTAATTAATTGTGAAATTTATGTCACCCTTGAACCATGTCATATGTGTGCAAAAGCTATTGTTGATGCAAGGCTGAAGCATTTGTATTTTTCAACACCTGACCCCAAAACAGGAGCAATAATTTCTGTTGACTCATTTCTATCAAGGAGCTTTTTAAATCATAAAGTGGAATATGAATATGGTTTCTTAGATAAAGACAGTAGCTTATTATTAAAACAATTCTTTCAAGCAAAGCGTTAATCAAAAAATGGTTTTAATTAAAGTAAAATATTTTTATACAGTTTTATTACTAGTAAGTAAGGCTTTTTTTAACAGCTTCAATAACAAATTCTTGATCTGAATCTTCCAGAGCTGGATAAATTGGAATACTAACTGCACTCTTGTAATATTTTTCAGATTCCAAGCAATATCCCTCCTTAAAACCTAATTTTCTATAATATGGATGAAGATATACAGGTATATAATGAAGGTTAACGCCTATACCCTGTTCTTTTAAGTTTTGAAAAAAATTTAGGTGGCTGATTTTTATATTTTCTATATCGAGCTTAATAACATAGAGATGATAGCTCGAGTATGCATTTTTTAGTTGGTATGGTGTCTGAAGAGGCAAATCTTGAAAACAATTATCATACTTCTCAGCAATCTCATGTCTTTTTGAAATAAATGAATCTATTCTGCGGAGCTGACTGGAGCCCAATGCTGCATGTATATCTGTCATTCTGTAATTAAAACCAAGATCTATTTGCTCATAATACCAAGGGCCATCAATATTTGATTCCATTAAGCTATTGTCTCGTGTAATTCCATGACTTCTCAATAGCTCTATTTTTTTTGCATAATTTTTACTATTAGTTAAGCAAATTCCACCCTCACCTGTGGTGATAATTTTTACTGGATGAAAGCTTAAAACTGTAATGTCACTGAACTCACACGAGCCAATCTTTTTTTGATTAAAGCTTGCCCCTATTGCATGAGATGCATCTTCAATAATTTTAAAATCATATATTTCACTTAATTCAAAAATTTTTTTCATATCACATGGTTGCCCACACATGTGGACAGGAATTACAACTTTTGGCAATAATTTATTTTTTTTTGCATATGAAAGTTTTTCTTCAAGTTTCTGAGGGCAAATATTAAATGTGCTTGGATTTATATCTACAAAATCAACTGAAGCTCCGCAATATAGGGCGCAGTTAGAACTTGCAGCAAAAGTATTAGCAGAAGTCCATACGATATCTCCAGCACCGACTTCAAGTGCTTTACACGCTAAATGAAGAGAGCTTGTAGCGCTATTAGAGGCTATTGCATATTTAGCACCACAGTAAGATTTAATATCTTCTTCGAACAGATTAACCATTGGTCCCTGAGTAAGGAAATCAGATTTAAGTACATTTATAACAGCATTTATATCGTCATCTGTAATTGACTGAGTTCCATAGGGTATGATTTTTTTCATAGTGTTTGCATTACCAGCATTAATTATGATTTTATCATTTTTAACTTATCAATCTATCACTAATTAATATAAGTAGAATTGATGTGGTCAACATTCTCCCAATCATACTAAAGACAAGGCAGTGAATATACCAAATTTAAATTAAATATATAAAAATCCTTGAAGTGAACGAATTAGATAAATTCAATGCTTACTTCTTATATTATCAGTGCTTAGGAAACAAATCTCCAGCTTGATGAAATTTCTTCATTTCGGAACATGCGAAGCCTCTCTTCAGCTAATTCAAAGTCCTCTAATGTATCTATGTCTACAACTCTGTTGCGATGAAGGAGTTGAATTTTTACCTTAGAATTAGTTAATACCTCACCTTTTCTGATGCTTTCTGATTTGCTTAAATAAAATTGTCCAGCATCATGCATTGCTTCTACTAAATCTTGTGATCTTGTTGAGTAATGATTGGGATAGAACATTTCAGCATACCCCTCTTCATTTTTAAAAATGCCCCTTTGAATAGGATAGGGAAATTTTATAGCAGGCATTACCGAATCAGTTTTTTTGTCTTGCTTCAGTAACTTCATTGCATTTACGATATCATCCTCGGATATGAGAACTGCGGTTGGATATACTGTAAGCACATGATCAACTTTTTGAACATTATCTTCAAACCACTTAAGGGCATGAGCCACTACCTCTGCAGTTCCGGTATAGTCATCAGAGAGATTAGCTGGTCTCTGAAATGGGACGCTTAATCCTTTAGCTTCTACTTCCTTTTTTATTAAATAAGAATCAGTAGAGACTAATACATTTTTTGCACTAAATAGCTTGCTTAATGTCATTAAAGGCCAGTAAATCATGGGTTGTCCAAAAATTGGTTTTATGTTTTTGTTATGAATTCTTTTACTTCCACCCCTAGCAGGAATAACAACTAATGTTGATTGAAAATCAATATTCATTTAGCTTTGAAAGGTTTGCATCTTTTATGCGAATTATAAGCTAATTTTAGTGTGTAGATGAGGAGACAAAATTTTAATCATTTTAAACCCGATGAGTTGCCTTTAACTTTTTCTGTGGCTTATCTAAGTATCTATATAACTTAGATCTAAGGGTGTTCCCCTGGAGATCTTTTTCTTGATCTTTAAACCAATAATTTTTTTTAAATATTTAGGGTGCAAGCCGTGCCCAGGTCGAATTGATCTGATATTTTTGTTAGTAATAATCTCCCCAGCTTCGATATTTTCAACAGCGAATAATGATCTAGAAAATTCTCTACCTTTTAATTGTTTTTCAGTTAAGTTGTAATCAATAGATCCAAGGCTAGCCTCGGCATCCCTTACAGAATCTACCATTGCTTTGAATTCTTGTGGATCCATTGAAAAAGAGGCATCAGGCCCACCAATGGATTTATCTAAAATAAAATGTTTCTCAATAATTTTACCACCTAATACTACTGAGGTAATTGGAGCAATGAAGCCCATTGTATGATCAGAAAGCCCAGAGATAACATTAAACTTATCAGATAAATCTTTTATCATCATCATATTTGCTTCATCGAGCGGCGCTGGATAGCTTGACGTGCATTTTAACAAAGCAATGTCTTCATTGCCCACCTCCCTACATGTATCTACAGCAAGCTTAATATCTTCGAAATTAGCAACTCCTGTTGAAAGAATAATTGGTTTCATTTTAGAGGCTACAAACTCTATCAGAGGAATATCAGTAATTTCAAAAGAAGCTATTTTATATGCAGGAACATTTAGAGTTTCTAAAAAATCAACGGCTGTGAAATCAAAGGGAGAGGAGAAAAATTCAAGGCCCTCATCGGTACATACTTTAAATAATTGTTCATGCCACTCCCAAGGAGTATATGCCTTTTTATAGAGATCATATAAATAATTTCCATCCCAGACAGTCCCTTGTGTTATCTTAAAATAATCGCTTTTGTGATCCAGCGTTATAGTATCAGCTGTATAAGTTTGAAATTTTACACAATCAGCCCCGGCTTTTTTTGCGGCTTTAATGGTCTCTATAGCAACTTGGATAGACCCATTATGGTTTGCTGAAAGTTCAGCGATGATAAAAGCGGGAGACTCTTTATCAATATTTTTCTTACCTATCTTCATATAGATTCCTAATCAATATTAAGGATACCCTATCTTTACTCTTCTTTATTCTATCACTCTTGTGAGATATTCTAAGAACTTTAGAATTTTTTATGCTTTTCTTTTTATGTTTATGTAATTTTTATCAAGGTTGTGGCAGATGTAAATTATATAAGAAATTGCTATAAAAAATTTTGCTAGTCATGTCTCTTAATAAATATAAATAATAAAGATCCTAACAAAAAGCCAGGCGCCTTTACGGCATCCAGCAGCGCGCCTACAAATCCAGCTCTTACAACACTCATTAGATCGAGATCATTTCTTGAGAAACCATTTCTTAAAGGAAAAATAACCCCCCTATAGCAAATTAAAAAAAATGCTAATGAAAACAAATAAATTTTTGTTATGTGTGGTATGAATAATACTGAAGATTCTATCCAGTTAGCAGCTATTGCATTCCAATTATAAGAAATTAAAAAAAAGAAAATAACAAGAAAGAATTTTACAACCCTTAAAGAAAAGAAAAAGCTCCAAGATTTGGAGATAAAATTTAATCTTTTTAAGATTAAAATCTGAAAAGAAAAAAAGAAAACTGTAAGCAAGAATATTTTTGTTATATGAGGAATATATAAAATACTCTGTGTGTTCCAATCAAGAAAACTATTCCATTTAATAACTAGTAACCCCATAAAAATAAGGAAGGCTGATAAGACAAAATCTTTTACATTCTCTTGAATTCTTATCATTGATCCATGTAACTGATATATAAAAAATTTTTTTGCTGCGCTAATAAAACTTTCTGGAAGAGAGCTATATATCAAATATATCTTTGATGGATAAAACCATCTTTGGTGTAGTTTTATTCTTTTTCTCCACTCCAAGTCAGCACCTGCTCTATAACCATTAAGAATTCTATTTTTAAGATAGGTTTCTTTTAGAATTAATGTTCCAGGATTAGTTTCCAATGGTAAATTACCAAATGTAGACTGATGAATAGCTTTTTGAAAGTTTGAACTTGATGAATATTTCGTAGATCCAAATATAACTTCATATTTTTTAGTAGTTAGTATTGTATAGTAGTCTTCGAGCCAATTATCGATGGGCTTTGTGCCTAAATCTAAAAAAGCTAGAATTTCATATTTTGCAGAATCGACAGCAATGTTAATTGCTTCTCCAGGATACTTCTTTCCCTGATTTTGACTGCTACTATTTGAATGAAGGTTTATTCGAGACCTATGAATAAATGATTTTAATGTTTGTAAGAACCTATCAAATTGATATTCCCTACCGCACCTTATATAAGTTAATTCAAATTTTAAAGACCCATTCATTGCCAGAGTCTTAATATCATCATTTCTGGATGAATCAACAACAATAACTTCTGCTGGTAGCAATGACTGATTCTCTAATGCAGAAAGCTGCTCGACGAATAAACCGGCATCATTAAGAGTTGGAATAATTAGCGAAATTTTCAAAAAATTTTTCTCTAAAAGAATAAGATCTTACTATATAAGGCATGTATTTTATACCGCTAAGCAATTAGCTTATTTGGACCCCGAATAAAATTAATGATCTTATGAAAAGTAATTTTTATTTAACTTTTTGTCTTCTCCAATTAATTAGTTATTCTTTTTGGTGAATAAAAACTGCTATATTATGATGATAAAAAATTGAGCTAAATGATAAATTTCACCAATTTGATGAAAAATTATTGCTTTCTGGAGGCAGCAAAAAATGGAATATTTAGATTTAAGTGAGGCAAAAGAGATTTACAAACAAGGAAAGAATGTAACTCAATACCTTCGTAATAAATACAATGAGAGTGAAAATACATCGGAAATTATTGAAATTGCATATGATTTACAGGCTGGAAGTTATATTGAAAGTGTAAGCTCTAATCCTCAGAAAGCTGAAGTATACGCCAATGAGTTAAGCAATTTTTTAAAGAAGCATTTAAAAAGTGGTGATTCACTGTTAGATGTTGGGACTGGGGAGATTACTACCTTTAGCTTAATTTTAAACAACATTGATATTAAATTATCAAATGTCTTGGCTTTTGATATAAGTTGGTCAAGATTGTTTAAGGGGAAACAATTCTATCAAAATAATAATAAAACAAATGTTTCTATAGACGCATTTGTTGCGGATATCAAAGATATACCTTTGCATGGAAAGTGCATAGATGTGGTAACTTCTAATCATGCTCTAGAGCCAAATGGAAAAAATTTACCTATTCTACTCAAGGAGTTATTTCGCATAACCAAAAGAAAGTTAGTTCTATTTGAGCCTTCCTATGAGTTAAATTCCAGGGAAGGCAAAGAAAGGATGGACAGGTTAGGATATATAAAAAATATTGAAACAGAGGTTAGAAAGCTTGGTGGCAAAGTAACAGATATTATTCCAATTTCTAATACAGGAAATCCTCTTAATCCTACTGTATGTTACGTGATTGAACCAGCACCAGTTCAATCAATGGCTCTTGAGTTACCCAAATACTGTGTTCCTGGAACAGATTTTAAAATGGAAAACAATGGCTCATTTCTTATATCTAAAGATACTGGGCTGGTATTTCCAATTCTGGATGGAATACCAATCTTAAGAGCCAATTCAGCAATACTTGCAACTTCTATGTTTTAGCAAGATTGCATATATATTTACATAATTATCCTTGATCTTAGATTGAGGTAGAATATGATTGTTGCAAAAACACATTCCTTAGTCTTTGTTGTAAACATTGTTGGAAAGTCTTTTAACTATTGCATATCATAGGAATTTTTCTATATCTGAGTCATTTAACTTTAAATATTAAACACTCAAATTCTCTCTAGATTTTATAACACTTACTATCATGAGTTCGATTAATTCCTTAATTATTTTTCTTGCTGTTGGAATGAAAATATAAATTATTTACTTAAATCAGAAATGAACGCTGAATTTCATTCTTATTCAACTTTTTAAGAATTTTTATAAAGCTCTCATTTTTAGATGAGACGTTTATAAAAAATTCACCCCTTCTTACCGATTTTATTGATGAAAGAGGCTTATGATTATTTTTGATGTATTTGATTGCTGATAAGATATCATTTTCGCGGTATTCAATAAAATCGATACCTATTGAATTATCAGTTTGAAGATATACAGAACCAATTAAATTTTTATTTCTGTAAGTAAGATACCAAACACGGTATGGATGAGCAGAAACAAATTCAGAGTGCTCATTTTTTGAAGGCATACTTGTATGGCTAATGGAGTATTTTCTATTATTTAATAAAAAAAAGAGTTCATCAATTTGATTCTGAGTTGGTATAATTTTTTCAAACGTAAGGGACATTGTATCGTTGTGTCAGACTAATATTTTTTTGTAGAAACCGATATTCTCTTTCAAATTGTATTTGGTAAATCCGATGCCCAAAAACGTTTTTTGGCTTGCAATGTTGTCTTCCTTAATCTCCGCAATTAAATTTTTGATTCCAATATATTCTTTAGAAAAAAACTCAATTGATTGAATCAAACAAGATTTTGCCAAACCTTTACCTCGTTGATTTGGGTTTAGGTTGATAGAAATAATGGCATTTGATTCAGAAATATCGAAGCGGATTATGGCAATTTTCTCATTACGATTATCCTCACAAATAAGTAAAACTCGACTTTGAGAGTTTAGTGAGTTTGAATGCCATCTGTTGTGATTTTCCCAGTCAATGATTTCTGATGTGTGTGACATTTGACGTGTGAGTTCATCATTCCTCCATTCAAAAATGTCTTTGCTATCATTTTCTTTAGCACTTCTTATTTTTATTTCTTCCACAATTCCTCCAATTAAACCCACCTTAATATCAACAGTTTAGCATTTCAGCTGTTGTAAAGTTTACAATAATGTTAAGAACGGAGGCGTAATAATACGTCTTTACAACTAGTTTACAACAGAAGAAAAACTATAAGAATGGGGGGTTTCAGCCTATGTCACTATTCCCACTCAATAGTCGCTGGTGGTTTGCTTGAAATGTCGTAAACAACCCTGCTAACTCCCTCTAATTCATTCACAATTCGATTTGAGACGTGAGCCAAGAAATCATATGGAAGCCTTGCCCAGGTAGCGGTCATAAAATCTACTGTCTCAACTGCTCTAATCGCTATCACATCTGCATATCTCCTCTCATCACCAACAACTCCAACTGATTTAATGGGAAGAAATGCACAAAATGCTTGGCTTACTTTGTTGTATAAGCCAGCCTTAATTAATTCCTCAATAAAAATTGCATCAGCATTTTGAAGAATTAAAACTTTTTCTTGGGAAATCTCTCCAAGAATTCTTACTCCTAGTCCTGGGCCTGGGAATGGATGGCGATTTAACATCTCCAATGGCAGACCAAGCTCAGATCCCATTGTTCTAACCTCGTCTTTAAATAAATCCCGTAATGGCTCCACTAATTCCATCCTCATATCATCAGGCAGGCCTCCAACGTTATGATGAGATTTAATAACTCTAGCCTCTTTAGATTCTGACTCAGAGGATTCAATCACATCAGGATAAATAGTGCCCTGTGCTAAAAAGTTGATCTCATCTTTTAGTTTAGCTGCCTCATTATCAAAAATATCTATAAAAGTTCTACCAATGATTTTTCTTTTCTGCTCTGGATCTGATATACCTCTTAAGTGTCTATAAAAAACTTTTTTTGCATCAACTACTAATAAATTTAAATTCATCTTCTCTTTGAATAGATTTTCTACATCTTTAGCCTCATTTTTTCTAAGCAATCCATTATCAACAAAAACACAAATTAAATTTTTCCCTATCGCTTTATCCAAAAGCATTGCTGTAACGGATGAGTCTACTCCACCTGATAAACCAAGTAATACTTTTTGATCTCCTACTTTTACTTTAACCTCATTTATTCTTTGCTCAATAAGATTTTCCATTCTCCATTGAGCAGCGCATTTACATATTTTGAATGTAAAGTTCTCTAACACAGCGTTGCCATGTTTAGTATGGGTAACCTCAGGATGGAACTGCAAAGCATAAATAGGTTTTTGAGAATGTTCCATCGCAGCTATTGGAGCTGACTTAGTTGAGGCAATTAAATTAAATTCATCTGGTAGGGTTGATACATGATCTCCGTGGCTCATCCAAACATCAACTGGAGATCCAGGGCTAAAGCCATCAAAGAGCAAAGATGATTTTTCCAAAAGAATTTCAGCATGACCAAATTCTTTATTTTTTGAGGAAGCAACTTGTCCTCCAAATTGCTCTGCAAGAGTTTGCATCCCATAGCAAATACCCAGGAGTGGTAAATCTAATTCAAAAATAATTTCAGGGATTCTTGGAGTATTAGATTCTGTAACTGATTCAGGGCCTCCAGATAAAATTACTCCCTTGGGATTAATAGATCTAATTTTGTCAGTTGAAACATCCCATGGGAGTATTACTGAAAATACATTCAACTCTCTAATTCTTCTTGCAATGAGTTGAGTGTATTGAGAGCCAAAGTCCAAGACCAAAACAGTATCAATATTTTTCTTATCCAAGGAGAGGTTGTTGGAGTTGCTCATACTTTAATATTGAATAAATGAAGTTATTTTATAGAGGAAACTATAAAAAATCTTTCTTAAGATATAAAAGGTTTAATTTTCTCAGCAAAGTCAGAAAGTTCAGGCTTAAACTCAATAATTTCCTCTATGGACAAGCCTTCTAGCTCATGAGGAAAGACTAGCCATTTTTCAGTTTCGTGAATATAGAAATCAGGCTTTCTATTTGTTTGATTTTTATTTAGCTTGAAGTATGGGGTCGCTACTTTAATTTCAGGGGTATTTTTTTTGCATGCAGTCTGTAAGTCTAAGATTATTTTTTGAATGGATAT